>JAEEGH010009523.1_pt1 | contig 22635 bp, 18 predicted proteins | sample 9134181 | NCBI WGS metagenome assembly JAEEGH01 (sample SAMN16246544, study PRJNA631951) | gut metagenome | biome: gut microbiome; feature: rumen; material: DP-attached | host: Bos | place: Iran: Karaj | collected 2018-10
ATTGAGCTGTCTGGAAAAAAGGCAACCATTGGCGGTATGAGTAAGGGCTCTGGAATGATTCATCCTAACATGTGCACAATGCTTGCTTTTGTTGGCACAGATGTGGCAATTGAAAAAGAGCTTTTACAGCAGGCTGTCAGTGATGTTGTGGCAGACAGCTTTAATATGATTAAAGTAGATGGAGCCACATCAACAAATGATACAATGATTTGCATGGCAAATGGACTTGCTGGCAATGAAAAAATAGTATGCAAGAATGATGATTTTAATAAATTTAAGGATGCTCTTTCTTATGTATGTACATCACTTGCAAAGACTATGGCTGCAGATGGAGAGGGCGCTAGCAAATTGTTTGAGGCTAAAATCGTAAATGCCAAATCAAAGGAGGATGCCAAAACTTTGGCAAGAGCCATTGTAGGTTCTAATTTATCAAAGGCTGCGATATTTGGTTGCGATGCTAATTTTGGTCGATTCCTTTGCGCAATGGGATATTCCGGAGCAGATTTTGATCAAAATGACGTGGAGCTTTATTTTGAAAGTGTAAATGGAAAGCTCGAAGTATTTCACAAGGGAACTCCACTAGAATTTGATGAAGCTAAGGCCCTTGAAATAATGAAAGCAGATACAGTTACAGTATTTGTAAATATGAATGAAGGTAGTGAGCAGGCAACTGCATGGGGTTGTGATTTAACATACGATTACGTAAAGATTAACGCTGATTATAGAAGCTAAATAAGGAGGCACAGCATGGAAGAAGAAATGATTAAACAGGTTATGGATAAGGCCCAGGTTTTAATTGAGGCATTGCCATATATCCAAAGATTTAATCGAAAAATAATGATTGTTAAATATGGTGGCAGTGCCATGATTGATGAAGAGCTTAAAAAGCAGGTTATTCAGGATGTGACTCTTTTAAAACTTGTAGGTTTTAAACCAATTATTGTCCATGGCGGCGGTAAGGAAATCAGCAAGTGGGTTGAGAAAACTGGCATGGAGCCAGAGTTCATCAATGGACTTCGCAAAACTGACGAAGCAACAATGGAAATTGCTGAGATGGTTTTAAATAAGGTTAATAAATCCCTAGTGCAAAATGTTCAGGCCCTTGGCGTTAATGCTGTTGGCGTATCAGGCAAGGATGGCGGTTTATTAAAAGTAGAAAAGAAATATTCAGACGGTCAGGACATCGGATTTGTTGGTGAAATCACAGAGGTTAATCCAAAAATCTTAGAGGATTTGCTTGAAAAGGATTTTCTTCCTATTGTTTGTCCAATCGGTATGGATGATAATTTTGAAACATATAATATCAATGCGGACGATGCAGCCTGCGCAATTGCAAAGGCATTAAATGCTGAAAAGCTTGCATTTTTAACAGATATCGAAGGCGTATACAAGGACAAGGATGATCCTGACACATTAATCTCAGAAATGACAGTTGATGAGGCCAGAGCTTTAATTGGTGAGGGCTATATAGGTGGCGGAATGCTTCCTAAATTAAATAACTGTATAGATGCTATTGAAGAGGGAGTTAACAGAGTACATATTTTGGATGGCAGAATTGCTCATTGCCTGTTACTTGAATTCTTTACTAACAAGGGAATTGGCACAGCTATTATAAGAAATCAGGATACGAGGTATTTCAATGAATAAGAAAGAATATATAGAGTCAGCAGAAAACAATCTATTTCATGTATACAATAGATTTCCTGTGATTTTTGACTATGGAAAAGGGGTTCATCTTTATGATGAGCTAGATGAGGCTTATTTGGATTTTGCTTCTGGAATAGGCGTTATGGCATTTGGCTATGGCAATGAAGATTATGAACAGGCTCTTACAACTCAGCTAAAGAGAATCACACATACTTCTAATTTGTACTACCATATTCCGATGATTGAGGCGGCTGAAAAGCTGGTTAAGGCCTCTGGAATGGATAAAGTGTTTTTTACAAATTCTGGAGCCGAGGCAATAGAAGGTGCTCTTAAAACTGCAAAAAAGTATGCATATAACAAGAAAGGGGCAGGGGATTACGAAATAATCGCCATGGAAAATTCCTTCCACGGTAGAACGGTAGGTTCCCTTTCAGTTACTGGAACAGAGCATTATCGCGAACCATTTTATCCGTTGATGTCTGGTGTAAAATTTGCTACCTTCAATGATTTTGGAAGTATACTAGCAAATCTTACTGATAATACATGTGCAATCATAATGGAGACTGTTCAAGGGGAAGGCGGTCTTTACCCAGCAGAAAAAGAATTTCTTTCTAAAGTAAGACAGCTATGTGATGAAGAAGACATATTACTTATTTTGGACGAGGTTCAATGTGGAATGGGAAGAACTGGTAGCATGTACGCTTATCAGCAATACGACATTAAACCAGACATTCTTACAACAGCAAAAGCTCTTGGAAATGGCGTACCTATAGGTGCATTTTGTGTTACCGATAATGTGGCAGCAAATTCTTTGGTGCCAGGTGACCACGGAACTACTTACGGCGGCAATCCGCTTTGCACTGCAGCTGTATCTCAGGTTTTTGATATGTTTGAGGATTACCATTTATTGGATCACATTCAAAAAATTTCTCCATATTTTGAACAGGTGCTTGATAACCTTGTGGCAAAATATGACTTTATTACAGGTAGAAGAGGTATGGGACTTATGCAGGGATTAGTTTTAACAATTCCTGTAAAAGAAGTTGTAACAAAAGCACTTCTAGAAGAGCATTTGGTTGTTCTTTCGGCAGGGGCAGATGTGCTTAGATTATTGCCACCACTTGTGATAACAGAGCAGGATGTAGACGAATTCAAAGAAAAAATCGAGAAGGTATTTGATACATTTATTTTGAAATAAAACTGTAAAACTATTGTAATATATTAATATTTTAGCTACAATGGACAAGACGATATTAGAATCTCCTATTAACTGATTAGGAGACTTTATGAAAAAACTATTTTGTCTTGTTTGTTGTAGCTTGTTTTTGTTTACAGGCTGTGGACAAAAATCATATTTTCAAGCATCTGATTCTACAGAGGTATCACAGGAAAAATCAGAAGAAGAGCTTCCTGCTTCGGAAGCATCTACAGATCAAAACATTTTTGTGCAAGTATCAGGAGCAGTAGTATCGCCTGGTGTTTATGAATTGCCAGGGGATTCTAGAGTTTATGCCGCTATTGAGGCTGCAGGAGGCCTACTACAAACTGCAGATGATAGCGATATTAATCAGGCTGCTATCCTAGAGGATGGGCAAAAGATATATGTTTACTCAGCAGAAGAAATGACAAAGCTTCAAGAAGCAGCTATTGCTGAGGAATCTGCCAATGATGGACTTGTTAATATTAATACTGCAGACGTTCAGCTGTTGACTACACTTCCTGGTATTGGAGAAAACAAAGCCAAGCAGATTGTAGCTTATAGGGACAGCAATGGTGCATTTTCTTCTATTGAAGATATCAAAAATGTTTCAGGCATTGGTGATGGTATTTTCAATCAGATTAATTCACTTATAAAGATCTAAAATATAAATAATAGAGGATTGTTATGGCTAAAAAAGTATTAGTTGTGGACGATGAAAAACTTATTGTAAAGGGAATTCGATTTTCTTTAGAACAAGATGGCATGGAGGTGGATTGTGCCTTTGATGGTCAGGAAGCCTTAGATTTGGCTACTGCAAACAATTACGACATGATTCTGTTGGATGTTATGTTGCCAAAGCTCGATGGATTCCAGGTTTGCCAAAATATCAGAGAATTTTCTAATGTTCCTATTGTTATGCTTACTGCAAAGGGCGATGATATGGACAAAATTCTTGGTTTGGAATATGGTGCTGACGACTACATTACAAAGCCATTTAACATCCTTGAGGTTAAAGCTAGAATAAAGGCCATTATGCGACGTGCTTCCGTGGCACAGCCGGTGGTTTCTCAGCCTAAACAAGATGAATCAATTATCGAGAATGGAGATTTAGTCTTAGACAAAAGCAATAGAAGACTTACAATTCTTGGTACGGAATATAACCTTACATCCAAAGAGTTCGATATGCTTTTACTTTTGGTTACAAATCCAAGAAAGGTATTTTCTCGAGAGGATTTGCTTCATACTATTTGGGGCTCTGATTATCCAGGAGATGAGAGAACAGTTGATGTACATGTTCGTCGTCTACGCGAAAAAATCGAACCTAATCCAAAGGAGCCAAAATACGTTCGAACAAAATGGGGAGTAGGTTATTACTATCAATAATTTTGATATAAAGTGAGTTTTTAATGAAAAATAGATCTAGATTTATCTCAGTTCATCATAGTCTTAAATTTAAAATCGCAATTATTATCTTGCTTATAGGCATCATTCCTTTTATGGTTTGTGTGCCTATTTCTTTGCGAGAATACAAATCTGTCGCAATCAGAACCGATGCAACAAATTTAATGGCCCAGGCTCTTCAGTACAACAATCAGATTGTCACAAGTGGATATGTATCTGGTGAGCCTAACAATATGTTAGATACTGAATTAAAAGCAGTTGCAGATAGCAATAATGGTCGAATTCTTGTTATTAATTCATCTCTTAAAATTGTGAGGGATTCTTTCTCAGCAGATATTGGCAAGACTGTAGTTTGGGGAAATATTATTTACACACTCCAAGGCGAGCAAAAGTATTACTATGACGAGCCTACAAAAACAATTATCGTATCCGTGCCTTTAACTAATTCTGATGGAGAAATTGTGGGTGCTTTAGTTCTCAATAAATCAATGGATTATATTGAGCAAAACATCGATATTTTCCTTTCATATATGCTTATTGCCGGAGTCATTATCATAGTAATTTCTATTCTTGTTTCGGTATTTTATTCCATCCATTTTTCTAAGCCAATGGCCAAAATGGCAGATTCTCTGGATGGAATTATTCGAGAATATACTACTGAGCTTCCAGAGCAAAAATCATTTACTGAATTAGAAAATGTTGCCAGCAAATTTAATCAGGTTATCCAGAAGCTTCATTCTATTGATGAATCCAGACAGGAATTCGTATCAAATGTGTCCCACGAATTAAAGACACCACTTACTTCAATGAAGGTTTTGGCTGATTCCCTTAATGGTTCTGAGGATGTACCTATCGAGATGTATAAAGAATTCATGGTAGATATCGGGGATGAAATTGATAGAGAGACTAAAATAATCAATGATTTGCTTAGCTTGGTTCGAATGGATAAAAGTGGAGCTCAGCTTAATGTTTCTGCAGTTAATATAAATGAGCTTATTGAGCACATCTTAAAGAGATTAAAGCCAATAGCAGAAAAGGCAAATATTGAGGTCGTATTTGAATCCTTTAGACCTGTGGTAGCAGAGGTTGATGAAGTAAAGTTTACACTTGTTATCACTAACCTTGTGGAGAATGCTATAAAATATAACAACGAGGGCGGCTGGGTTCATATTACATTAAATTCTGACCATCAATTCTTCTTTATCAAGGTAGAAGATAATGGACTTGGAATACCAGAAGAATCAGCACCTCATATTTTTGAGAGATTCTATAGAGCTGATAAATCACATTCTCGTGAAATCGGAGGAACAGGACTTGGTCTTGCTATTACCAAGAGTGCCATTGCTATGCATAATGGAGAAATTAAAGTCCGTTCAAAGCTTGGTGAAGGATCAACCTTTGATGTTCGTGTGCCACTAAATTACATTGAAAAGGAGATGCAGTAATGAAGAAGATATTATCTTTTGCATTAATTTTAATAATGGCTCTCTCAACTGTAGCATGTGGTAAAAAAGGAGAAGATGATTCTGCTAAAATTTATTACGTAAATACAGATAAAGATGGAGTTACTGCTGTTGATTACGAATACAAGGCTGAGGATACTAATGGTCAAATAACGGAAGCCTTAAATATGTTGGCAGCAGACACAGATTCCTTTGATTATATGTCCACTATACCTGCTGGAGTTAATGTCGAACATTGGGAGCTTGATGATACTAGCTTTTCTCTGTATTTAGAAGGAGATTACGAGGCTTTAGATCCAATTACTGAGATTTTGGTTAGAGCAGGAATAGTAAAGACACTTACTCAAATTGATGGAGTGGACTCTATTTCGCTTTATGTTAATAATGCGCCATTTGCTGATTCGAATGGTGAGGCTGTTGGAGCTATGACTGCAGACACATTTATTGATGATTTTGGTCAAGAGACAGATGCACTGCTTTCAACTAATTTGACCTTATATTTTTCTAGTGCAGATGGTATGTCTCTAGTTTCAGAAACTAGAAATGTGTATTACAGTAGAAATGTTGCTTTAGAAAAAGTTGTAATGGAGCAGCTTTTAAAAGGACCAGATTCTAGTGAATTGCTTTCTACCTTGCCTACAGGAACGAAGGTTAATTCTATTTCTGTTTCAGATAATGGAGTTTGTATTATCAATTTTGATGGTACCTTAGAAACTGCTATTACAGGAGTGACAGAGAACGTTACATTATATTCAATAGTCAATTCATTAACAGAGCTTGATTCAATTAAACAGGTTCAGATTTTGGTTAATGGAGAGGCGCCTCATTTATCAAATTTGGAAGTTGATTTGACTTCACCAATAGATAGAAATGAGGATATTATCAATTCTAATGTGATAGACGATGATGATACATATCTAGAGGACTATTCAGAGGATTATTCTGATGAATACTCAGATGAGTATATTGATGATGAGACTATCCCAGAGGATGAGATTTCAACAAATGAGTAGGAGGAAATATGCTACAGGGTCGTAGACTTTGTAAGATTTCCTTAGTGATTATTATTTTTATTGCTGTTAGCGCATATTCTCCCCTGGATTTCCTTGGATTATATGCGCAGGCAAATTACGCCAAAGAATATTTCGCCGATGGCTCACAGGTGACAGCCCAAGGCGAGATATATCATAAGGAAATCAAAAACGAAAAAGCTGTTTACTACGTTCATAATTCTATTATTTCAAATAAGACACATAGACTGTCTAATATTTCTTTTTTATTTCGATTCGATTCAGATTCAATTCCATTAAACAGTAAGATTATATTAACTGGAACAATTAAACATTTTTCACCGGCAAGGAATGATGGGGAGTTTGATATGCAAAAGTACTATCATTCTATGGGGATTCTATTTGAACTAGACAAATCTAATTTGCTGGATTTGGATACAGGAGTTTTGCCAATAAGTGAAGATTTATATTGGTTAAATCAAGATGCATTTACTGTATTTGAACAAAGCCTTCCAGCAGAAGAAAGTGGCTTTTTATCTAGCCTAACAATTGGCAATAAGAGACAGTTAGACAATGAACTAAAGGATTTATTCAAACAAGTTGGTGTTGCTCATATATTGGCAGTATCAGGCCTGCATATATCCGTGGTATGTATGGCTCTATATAGATTCTTACGAAAAAGGGGAGTGAGTTTTCTTTTTTCTGCAATTTTTGCAGGTATTATCTCGATCTTGTATGGGATATTAACAGGAGGAAGCATTTCTTCAATTAGAGCCATAGGTATGTTTCTGATTTTTATTTTTGCAGAGGTATTAGGAGAAGCCTATGACACCCTTACTGCTTTATCTGTTATGGCAATGTGGTTGTTAATACAAAATCCGTTGTTGATTACCAATGGAAGCTTCATATTTTCTTTCTGTGCAATCCTTGGAATAACATTTGTGGCAAGTCCGCTAACAAGAATATATAGTGAGTACATTGCTAGGAGAAATGTAAGAATAAAAACAAAAGATGGATTTTCCTATGACAATAAGATTCCATTAAAAATCCGTCTGAAGGATTGGATTTGCACTAGCTTAGTATTTTCCTTTGGAATAAATATTTCTATGCTTCCTATTGTGACAAATATGTATTATGAAATTCCTTTATATTCGATGCTTGTAAATCTAGTAGTGCTTCCATTTATGCCTATATTGTTACTCTTTGGCATTGTTGGTGGATTCCTTGGAATTTTGTGGCTTCCAATAGGGCGAATAGTATTATTTCCATGTCATGTAATAATTTATGGAATGGAGATGATATCTTCATTTTTTGCAGGACTTCCTTTATCTAGAATTGTAGTTGGAAAAAGAGGATTTTGGCTAGTGGTTATATATTACATTGCTTTACTGCTAATTGTTAAATATGTAAACAAACCTAAAATGAAATATGCTTTTTTATTAGTAGTTAGTTTGGTTTGGCTGGTTCCTGTTAATAATTCCTTTGAAATAGATTGCCTAGATGTAGGACAAGGAGATGGAATTTTTATTAGTTCTGGAGATGGCACGAATTACTTTATAGATGGAGGTAGCACCTCGAAAGCATCCCTTGGTGAATATACCCTTATGCCTTTTTTGAAAAGTAAAGGAGTAGGTGAAATTGATTATTGGTTTTTATCTCATATGGATTTAGATCATGTATCAGGAATAATTGAAGTGCTACAGGCGGACTATAAAATTAATAACATAGTTTTGTCAGCGGCGATTCCACCAGGAGAAACATTGGATGAGATACTTACACTTGCAAAGGAAAAGAATACCACGATTTTATATATGAACAAGGGAGATGTATGTGGAACAAAGCATCTGCGATTCAAGTGCGTATATCCAAGTATGGAAAATACATCAGACGATATTAATGCATTGTCATTAGCACTTCTATTGGAATATGACAAAAATTGTGATGGAGCCCCAGAATTTACAGGTTTCTTTGGGGGCGACCTAGGTATAGAAGAAGAGAAAGTGATTGCAGACTCAGGTATGGTAGGTCATGTAAATCTGCTTAAGGTAAACCATCATGGCAGTCGGCTTAGCTCTGATTCTATGTTCCTTGAGACTCTGTCACCTGATGTAGCGGTCATTAGCTGTGCCAAAAAGAATAGGTATGGCCACCCGGCTGACGAAGCTGTTGAACGTCTAGAACAATGTTGCAGCTTGATTTGTTACACCATGAATTCGGGACGTGTCAGAATCGATGCTGGTGGTGTTGATTATTATTTAAATAATTAGGAAAAGCATTATCACTAGGGTCAAGCAACTATACAGCCCAAGGATTAACTCTTTTTTAACAAATAATCATCCTTGTGAAATCCTAGAATTTGTGATACGATATGACAGAAAAGCGATGACAGAAACAGTAGTATTTGTGGAAGCTAAGAGAGAGGACGCCTAGGCTGGGAGCGTCTAGTGGATACTTATATGAACACCATTCTCGAGCTGAACGTAGAAACACATTTTGTGCGAAGCGTCTCCGGGTAGTTCCGTTAAAGACAAAATGAGTGAAACACTAAGGTGGAACCGTGCAAAATTTCACGATTTGTGTAATGAAATTACAGAAATCGTGAACATGACGAGCCCATTGCCGAAGGCAATTTTTTGATGGGCGAGTATCCTTTTGAATTTTGTACCCTTAGGAAAGCTAGAAATAGCTTTTCCTAGGGGTTTTTATTTTGCACCCTTAGTACAAGTAGTTACTTAAATTCATTCATTAGAAAAAGGAGAAAATCATGGTTAATTTCAAAGAAGATGAGTCATTAAACACTCTCAATCACTCATGTGCACACATGATGGCACAGGCTGTTAAGCACCTTTATCCAAACGCTAAGTTTTGGGTTGGACCAGTAGTAGAGGAGGGATTCTACTACGATATGGACCTTGGTGATGTTATGCTCACAGATGAGGACGTTGCCAAAATCGAAAAGGAAATGAAAAAGGTAGCAAAGTCTGGCTGCAAGATTTATCGTAGAGAAATCTCTAAGGCTGAGGCTCTTGAGATGTTCAAGGATGACCCATACAAGATTGATCTTATTAATAATATGGATGAGGATACTCAGACAATTTCATGCTACGACCAGGGTGATTTCACAGACCTTTGTCGTGGACCACACGTAGACAATGTAAAGCTTTGCCGTTACTTCAAACTTATAAAGCACTCTGGTGCTTACTGGAAGGGCGATGCTGAAAATCAGGTACTTAACCGTGTATACGGTGTTTGCTTCCCTACACAGGAACAGCTTGATGAGCACCTTGCACTTCTTGAGGAGGCTAAGGAACGTGACCACAGAAAGATTGGTAAGGATATGCAGCTTTTCATGGCTGATGACTTAATCGGTCGTGGACTTCCAATGTATCTTCCAAATGGTTACACAATCTGGACAGAGCTTGAAAATTACATCCGTAACAAGGAGCGCAAGCTTGGTTACCTTCATGTTATGACACCTTGCGTTGGTACAGTACAGCTTTATCAGACATCTGGTCACTGGGATCACTACAAGGAGAATATGTTCCCAGCTATGGAGGTAGAGGGAGAGAACTTTGTTCTTCGTCCTATGAACTGTCCACACCATATGAGAATTTTTGCTAACAGACCACACTCATACAAGGAGCTTCCAATTCGTATCGCTGAAATCGCTCATGATTTCCGTTTTGAGTCATCAGGAACTCTTAAGGGTATCGAGAGAGGACGTCACTTCTGCCAGAACGATTCACACATCTTCTGTACACAGGAGCAGATTAAGTCTGAGGTTAAGAACGTATGCGACCTTATCTTCAGCACATACGAGGATTTCGGTATCACAGATTACAGATGTGTACTTTCACTTCGTGACCCAGCAGATACAAAGAAGTATCACCAGGATGATGAAATGTGGAACACAGCAGAGCAGGCGCTTCGTGAGACTCTTACAGAAATCGGTATTGAGTTCACAGAAGAAATCGGAGAGGCTGCATTCTACGGACCAAAGCTTGATGTTAATGTTAAGCCAGCTATTGGTAATGAGATTACACTTTCTACATGTCAGCTTGACTTCTGCTTACCAGCTAAGTTTGACCTTACATACACAGATGCAGAGTCTAACAAGCAGACACCTGTAGTAATCCACAGAGCTATCCTTGGTTCTTTAGATAGATTTATGGCATACATTCTTGAGGAGACAAAGGGAAATCTTCCACTTTGGCTTGCACCTACACAGGTTAAGGTTCTTCCTGTAAAGAATGATGATGAAGAGCTTAATGCTTACGCTCAGAAGCTTGTTGATGCTCTTAATGACGCAGATGTACGTGTTGAGTTTGATACACGTTCAGAGAAGCTTGGATACAAGATGCGTGAGGCTCAGATTCAGAAGGTTCCTTATCTTGCCGTTCTTGGAAAGAACGAAGAGGCTGAGGGGACTGTTTCTTACAGACTTCACGGAGAGCAGGGCACTACAACAGTTAAGTTTGATGAGTTTGTAGAGCTTATTGTTAATGAAATTAAGACAAAGGGACGTAAATAATCTCTAATGTAATTTGCAAATTTTAGGATGGTGCCTGGTGATTATTCATCAGGCACTTGATTTATTTATTATGGAAATAGAAAATACATGCTTGCTATGCCCTAGGAAATGTGGCGTCAATCGTCAGATTTCCTACGGTGTTTGCCAAGTTTCAAATAAAATTAAAATTGCTAGAGCAGCCCTTCATTTCTGGGAAGAGCCATGTATTTCAGGAGACAGCGGTAGTGGCGCTGTATTTTTTAGTGGTTGCCCATTACACTGTGTATTTTGTCAAAATGAAGAAATAAGTCATGGTAAGGTGGGAAAAGAAATCTCAGTTGAACGGTTGGCTGAAATATACTTAGAGCTACAGCAAAAAGGTGCAAATAATATAAATCTTGTTACTGGAACTCACTACATTCCAGAGATTGTTCAATCTGTTGGATTGTCAAGGTCTCTTGGATTGAATATCCCCATTATTTACAATACAAGTGGCTATGAAACTGTTGAGAGTTTAAAGTGTCTAGAGGGAATTGTGGATGTATATCTTCCTGATTTTAAATATATGGACAGTGATTTGGCGGGGAAGTATTCTCACGCAAAGGATTATCCAGAGTGTGTAAAGGCCGCTATTGCAGAAATGTACAGGCAGGTTGGCACACCAGAGTTTGACGATAACGGATTTATAACAAAGGGCGTTATCGTTAGAAATTTGTTGCTTCCAGGACACGTAAATGACTCTAAACAAATTATTGATTATTTATATCGTAAATACGGTGATGAAATTTTTATCAGCATCATGAGTCAATATACTCCTATGGCTCAGATAAAAGATAAATATCCGGAATTAAATCGTAGAGTAACTAAACGAGAGTATGATGCGGTGGTGCAATTTGCCCTTGATTTAGGTATAGAAAATGCTTTTATTCAAGATAGAAAGGTTGCAAAGGAAAGCTTTATTCCGGACTTTAATGGGGAAGGAATTTAGGGTATACTTTATTTTATGAAAAGAATAGACGAAGACATTGCATCAGGACAATTTAAAAATATATATTTATTACATGGTGAAGAAGACTACCTTAAGCTCCAGTACAGAGATAAACTGTTAGCTGCTTTGGTTAACGAGGGTGATAATATGAATTTCACCCAGTACAGAGATGCTAATATTAATGTAAATCAAGTAATTGATCAGGCTGAAACTATGCCTTTCTTTGCAGAGCACAGGGTTATTCTTATTGAAAATAGCTACTTTGGCAAGAAAATTCCAGAGGAATTAGGGGATTATCTTTCCGAGATTCCTGAGTTTACAATATTTATTTTCGTTGAGCCGGCTACCGACAAAAAGGGTGAGCCATATAAGGTTGATAAACGAGGTAAGCTTTATAAAACAGCTGATAAGCTTGGCCGAAGCATAGAAATGAAAATGCCAAATGAAGATCAGTTGTTTAAATGGGTTTATGCTATTCTCAAAAAATCTAATAAGCAAATTAAAAGGGATGCGTGGATTAGATTTAGAGATATGACAGATAGCTGCATGGATAACATGAAGCAGGAGCTAGAGAAGCTTATCAATTATGTTGGTGACAGACCAAATATCGAAGTGGCTGATGTGGAGGCTGTTTGCATTACTCAAATAGAAACTAAAGTATTTGAAATGATTAATTCAATTGCTTTAAAGGATTTGTCTAAGACAATGGAGCTTTACCACGACATGCTTGCTGCTAAGGAACCACCTATGAAAATCTTATATTTAATTGTTGGTCAGTTCAAACAGCTTGCAGTAATAAAGGCTTTAAAGAACTTAGGCGATAATGCGGCTACCATATCCAGAAAAACAGGAATGAAGGATTACTTTGTAAAAAAGAATGAAGCTCTTATTCGAAATCTTTCATTAGATGAAATAAACAATTTATTAGAGGATGCAGCATCCTTTGAAAAGCAGGTTAAAACAGGATTGCTTGATGAAAAGCTGTCTGTTGAGCTGCTTATGATGAAGTATGCAGGAAATTAATTATGAGTAATAATGACAATTCATTTAAAATTTCAGATATAAGTAGGAATACGACCCTTACTATCGAAGCTACTTTAGATGGTGGCAAGGCGGAACTGCCAGCGAAGTATGCAAATATTACAGATGCTGAATTAAAGGAAGTTCGAAGTAAGTACGGAGATAAGGTCCTTCCCCTTGATAATCTTGTTCAACAGTGGGACGAAAAAGTTATTGAGATTTCTTTTAAAGGACATTTATCAGAATTACAGCTGATTGCTATTGAAGATGATGAGGTATATCTCTGGTCAAAAATAAAGGTTCTCAAGGTAAAACTATCTACAGGCACACAGATACATTTACTTGTGGCAACCACACAAAAGGGATTGAAATATAACCGACGCAAGGGTGTTAGAGTCAACCTAGATAAGCGAATGTTTGTTGAACAGGATGGGGAGAGCTTTGACGTAATTGTTAGCGATTTGTCCTACTGCGGCGTCGGAATTATGGAAAAAAAGGAATCTAAAATAAAAAAGGGTGTTCCTTTTGTGCTAAGTTTGACAGAGACAGAAGGTGAAGAAGAAAAACTGGTATGCAAAATTGTTGCAAAGAAGATTAATGAGAGAGAGCCATCAAAGGGCATTATTGTTAGCGGATGTGTAATTTCTTCTCAAAATGCAGATTTTCTACAGAGATATGTTGCTATGAAACAATTAGAGCAATTAAATGGCAAGAAACAACAGTTTTCTATACAGCGAGTAGCTTCAGGCGATGAGTTTAGAACGAAAATGGCTGAGGTTTTTGAAGAGGCCAGCGGAGAATCAGAGGAATAGTATTAAACTATTCCCTGAAGTATGCTTTTATATTCTGCTAGGCTTTTAGATTTTCGGATTTTTTTAATTGTTTTTGATTCATTAGGGAAGTTTACTTCCCAGAAGGACCAGAACTCTTTTATTCTATGTAAAACAGGAGTTTCTCCTGAAAGTAGGTCAGTATATTGTGCCAACAAATCATTATGAAATGATTTAAATGTTCTCAAGTCTAGAGGGGCTTCCTCTAGGCTTTTTTTATATGATTTAGCTAGCGCAGGATGGGAAATAAGCCCTCTGCCAATCATTACTGCATCAATCTTAGGGTATTTAGTAAAAGTGCTTTCTATAGCCTTTAAACCGGTTATATCACCATTGAACACTAAAGGAGCTTTGGAATGCTCTATGGCATAATCGAAATACTCTGTTTTTATTGGCTCTTTATAGAAATCCTTTTGAACTCGTGGATGAATAGTTAGTTCTGAAATAGGATATTTATTATATATATCAAGAATCTCATAAAATTCATCTGGCTCAAGCTTTCCGAGTCGAGTTTTTACAGAAATAGAAACATCCTCTTTTAAACCAGCAAATATTTCGTATAGCATATTATCTAATTCCTCTGGATAGTACAGTAATCCAGAGCCCTTTTTCTTGGCTACAACCGTGCCAGAAGGGCATCCTAAGTTAAAATTAATTTCTTTATATCCAAGGGACGCAATTTCTCCCACAGCCCATAAAAAATGCTCAGGCTTATTTGTAAGGAGCTGAGGTACAGTATTTTCGATATTATTCTTTTCTGGATTTATATGATTAAACTCCCTGGTTGTAAAAGCATAGGTAGAATTAGGGGATAGGAAAGGAGTGTAGTATTTATCGATTCCACCATAGTATTTCTCAAATGTATTTCTGAAAATGCTGTCGGTAATTCCCTCTAGAGGAGCAAAGTATATTTTATTCATGAGTTCTCCTAAAAAAAAGCATCGGCTGACGGGACCGATGCTCTAAATAAATTCTAATGTAAAACTGTTATATATTAAGCAAGTGTGTTAACAAGCTTTGTAAGACGAGATACCTTACGGCTTACAGTGTTATCATGATAAACACCCTTAGAACCAGCCATCTCGATAACCTTGATAGCAGCCTTAAGCTCTGACTCAGCAACAGCCTTGTCACCAGCTACTACAGCAGCCTCAACACGCTTAACGTATGTTTTAACCTCAGATCTGATAGCCTTATTTCTTTCTGTCTTAACAGCTGTAACGAGTACACGCTTCTTTGCAGATTTAATATTTGCCATGTGTTGCTACACCTCCAATTTGTTAAATTATAAAATGTTCAAATTAAATACGTTGTAGCCGGACACGGACAGTTCAACGCATACTCAAATATAATAGATAATGAACCTAACTTTGTCAAGATATAATTGCTATTTATCTAATAAAAATTTTGATAGAACTTGATTACTTACGTCTATTCCAATATCAGTAAGGAAAAGTCGGCCTTCCTTTGCATCCATAAAGCCCTGATTTCTAAGGGCAGTAATGATTGGCCCATAAATTGCTTCTATATCGATGGCGAACATATTGTAGAAATCACTACGGGCTACACCGTCTATTTTACGAAGACCTAGGAACATAAATTCTTCCATGGCGTCTTTCTTGGAAAGAACATCTTCTGTATCATAATAAGCACAGGAATGCTCAGAAGGTACATTTTTGCCAGAAGAGATTGCTTCGGATATCTCGCAGTATTTATAAATATCGGAAATGTTGCTGGTGCGAACATTGTCAAATAAAGAAGCAGCTCCAAGGCCCAGACCAAGGTATGGTACTCGATCCCAGTAGCCTACGTTGTGACGACAGATTTTGCCATTTCTAGCGTAGTTTGAAATCTCGTAGCGCTTATAACCTTTCTTTTCAAGATATTGCATTGTGAATTTATAAAGGTTATAGGACTCTTCATCTGTAGGTAAATCCTCTGTCTGCATGCCTGCTTGTTGCTTAACCGCATCGAATTTATATTTGTCATAGAAAGGAGTGCCCTTTTCAATGATAAGAGAATAAGCGGAAATATGCTCTGGTCTAAGCATGGTAACAGCATTTAAGGTCTTTTCAAGCTTTGCTATTGTTTGATGTGGAAGACCAGTCATAATGTCCACGTTAACGTTATCAAATCCAGCCTTGCGAACTAAATCGTATGTGTGTAAAAATCGATTATAATCGTGGATGCGACCTAATACCTTTAGCTCGTCATCGTTTGCAGATTGAAGCCCGATGCTTAGGCGATTAATGCCTACAGAGCGGTATAGATTTAGCTTTTCAGAGGAGAGAGTACCTGGATTACACTCCACGGAAATCTCTGCCAATGGATCTAATTTGAAGGATTGCTTTACTGTGGTAATAATTGCATCCATTAAATCCTCGGAAAGCCATGAAGGGGTACCACCGCCTACATATATGGTGCTGACTATACAGCCTGGATGCCTTTTGGCCTGAAATTTTATTTCAGTGCACAAAGCAGCGACGTAACGCCGCTGCATTTTTTCATCAAAGACTCCAGATAGGAAGTCGCAATATAAACATTTTTTAACACAAAATGGTATATGAATATACAGTTCGATAGGAGTCATTTTAATCCTCGTCCAATTTAAGAACGCTCATGAAGGCTTCCTGAGGAATCTCTACATTGCCAACCTGACGCATTCTCTTTTTACCTTCTTTTTGCTTTTCAAGAAGCTTTTTCTTACGTGAAATATCACCACCATAACACTTTGCAAGTACGTCTTTACGCATAGCCTTAACGGTTTCTCTAGCAATAACCTTTGAACCAACAGCTGCCTGAATAGGAATCTCAAACAAGTGACGTGGAATCTCTTCTTTGAGCTTTTCACACATTTTACGGCCGCGCTCATAAGCTGTGCCGGAGAATACGATAAATGATAATGCATCAACTTCTTCTTTATTAATAAGGATATCAAGCTTAACTAAATCTGATTTAGCATATCCCTTCATTTCATAATCGAAGGATGCATATCCACGAGAACGGCTCTTTAATGCATCAAAGAAATCGTAAATGATTTCATTAAGTGGAAGAGTGTACTTAATAAGAGCACGAGTCTCTTCGATGTATTCCATACTGATATACTGGCCACGACGCTCCTGACAAAGATCCATGATGGCACCAATATAATCAGAAGAAACCATTATCTCAGCCTCTACGATAGGCTCTTCCATGTATTCGATTTCTGATGGATCTGGAAGGTTGCTAGGGTTAGTAAGCTCAATCATTGTGCCATCAGTTTTGTATACTCTGTAAACTACGCCTGGTGCTGTAGTAACAAGGTCAAGATTATATTCTCGCTCAAGACGTTCCTGAATAATCTCTAAATGTAAAAGTCCAAGGAAACCGCAACGGAAACCAAAGCCAAGAGCGATAGATGTCTCAGGCTCAAACTGCAAAGCTGCATCGTTAAGCTGAAGCTTCTCGAGGGCGTCACGTAAATCTGGATATTTAGCACCGTCTGCAGGATAAAGACCGCAGTAAACCATTGGATTAACCTTTTTATAACCAGGAAGTGGCTCGGCTGCTGGTTTATCAGCATGGGTGATTGTATCACCAACACGAGTATCTCTAACATTTTTGATAGATGCTGTCATGTATCCAACCATACCTGCTGGAAGCTCATCGCAAGGGATGAACTGACCTGCACCAAAGTATCCAACCTCTACAACATCAAATTCTGCGCCGGTTGCCATCATACGAACTGAATCACCAACCTTAAGTGTACCTTCTTTTACTCTGCAGAATACGATAACGCCCTTGTATGGGTCGTAGAGAGAGTCAAAGATAAGTGCCTGTAAAGGAGCCTTTGGGTCACCCTTTGGAGCAGGAAGCTGATTAACAATAGCCTCAAGTACATCATGAATATTAAGACCTGTTTTTGCAGATATCTGTGGAGCATCCTGTGCCTCAAGACCGATGATATCTTCGATTTCTTCGATTACACGCTCTGGGTCAGCAGATGGTAAGTCGATTTTGTTGATTACAGGGATAACGTCAAGGTCATGGTCAAGTGCAAGATAAACATTTGCAAGAGTCTGAGCCTCAATACCCTGTGCAGCATCAACAACAAGAATGGCACCATCACAAGCTGCAAGTGAACGAGAAACTTCATAATTAAAGTCAACATGACCTGGTGTGTCAATGAGATTGAAAATATATTCCTGTCCATCGTCTGCTTTGTAGATAATACGAACAGCCTGAGATTTAATGGTGATACCACGTTCTCTTTCAAGGTCCATATTATCAAGAACCTGAGCCTGCATCTCTCGGTCGGTAAGAGTGCCTGTCATCTGTATAATTCTATCGGCAAGAGTTGATTTGCCGTGATCGATATGTGCTACAATACAAAAATTTCTAATTTTACTTTGATCCATTAATTCACCTCATAAAAATACTGCATTTATATTACCAAAGCATTGGAAAAATAACAATTATTAATGATGAAAGACTACTTTATTAATAATAGGTAAATTAAATATAAAAAAATTCTAAAGCGTGTTGACAAAAGGGAACCCTAGGTGTAAATTAACATCAGAAATGATTAGCACTCCAATTAGATGAGTGCTAACAAAACAAAAACTAAATGGTTTCACTAAAATTGCGAGTGAGGTGAATGTATGGCAGATACGGAACTTGATGAGAGAAAAGTAAAAATCTTAAATGCAATTATCAAGAACTATTTAGAAACAGGAGAACCAGTTGGCTCTCGTACGATTTCTAAATATACGGATTTGAATCTTAGTTCCGCCACTATTCGTAATGAGATGTCAGACCTTGAGGATTTGGGATACATTGTCCAGCCTCATACCTCAGCAGGACGTATTCCTTCTGATAAGGGATATCGCTTCTATGTAAATAATCTTATTGCTGAGAAGGACAAAGAAGTCTCAGACATGCAGGAATGGATGATTGAGAAAACTGAAAAAATGGAGAGCCTACTTAAAAACGTGGCAAAGGTTTTGGCTACCAATACTCAGTACGCTACCATGATTACAGCTCCATCAGTTGTTTCAAACAGATTAAAGTTCATTCAGCTCTCTGCTGTTGATGAAAAACAGGTTTTATCAGTTGTTGTTATGGATGGCAACATTGTTAAAAACAAAATTATAAATGTGGATAAGCCTCTTGATAATGAGACAATGCTAAAGCTAAACATGCTGCTTAATACAAATCTTAACGGACTTGCCATTGACCAGATTAATTTAGCACTCATTACAAAGCTCAAAGAACAGGCTGGTATCCATGATGAAATCATTTCACAGGTTCTTGAATCAGTAGCAGAGACTATCACAGAAGATGATGATCTCCAGGTATATACATCAGGTGCTACTAATATTTTCAAGTATCCCGAGTTATCAGATTCAAAAAAAGCATCAGAGCTTTTAGACACATTCGAGGAAAAGCAATCCCTTGTGGAGCTTCTTTCTGATAAGAGCGCTGGGGCTGATGAAAATGCAATTCAGGTTTACATAGGTGATGAATCACCTATTTCCACTATGAAGGATTGCTCGATAGTTACAGCAACATACGAGCTTGGAGATGGAGTAAAGGGTACCATCGGTATAGTTGGACCAAAGCGTATGGATTATGAGAATGTTGTTGATAATATAAAAAGCCTTAAAGGACAGCTTGATAAATTACTTAAAAACGAAGGCAAAGATTCTTAGTTAAGGAGATGTAAATAAGTGGCAGAGAATACAGAGAAAAAAGAAGAGTTCTCTACAGAAGAAGCAGTTAAAGAAGCTGTGGAAAATGCTGAAGAGATGAAGGAAGAAGCTACAGTCGAAGAAAACAAAGAGGCTAATGCCGATTCAAAAGAAGCTAAAAAGGCTTCAAAGAAAAAGGAAAAGAAAAAAGATAAGAGAGACGAACAGATTGAACAGCTTACAGATAGAGTTACTCGTCAGATGGCTGAGTTTGAAAACTTCAGACGTCGTACAGAGCAAGAGAAATCTCAGATGTTCAATATGGGCGCTAAAAACATTATTGAAAAGATTCTCCCTGTAGTGGACAATTTCGAAAGAGGACTTGCTACAGTAGAAGAAGGAGCTGATCCATTTGCAGATGGAATGCTCATGATATACAAGCAATTGCTTACAACACTTGATGAAGCAGGAGTTAAGCCAATCGAGGCAGTTGGACAGGAATTCAATCCAGATTTCCATAATGCAGTAATGCATGTTGAGGATGAGGAAGTTGGCGAGAATATCGTAGTAGAAGAATTCCAAAAGGGCTACATGTTTAATGATGCTGTAGTTCGTCATTCAATGGTTAAAGTTGCTAACTAACATGGCACTAAAAATCGAGCTCGCGAAGATTTCTTAGTGTCAGGAGGCCCATTGGCCGACGATACAAATATAGACAGATTACACTAGTAAGAAAATAGGAGGATATAAATCATGGGAAAGATTATTGGTATCGATTTAGGAACAACTAACAGCTGTGTTGCTGTTATGGAAGGTGGAAAGCCTACAGTTATCGCAAATACAGAGGGTGCTAGAACAACACCATCTATCGTTGCATTTACAAAGACAGGTGAGAGACTTGTTGGTGAGCCTGCAAAGCGTCAGGCTGTAACAAACGCTGAGAAGACAATCTCTTCTATCAAGAGAGATATGGGTACAGACAATGGTCGTATCATTGACGACAAGAAATATAGCCCACAGCAGATTTCAGCTATGATTCTTCAGAAGCTTAAGAGCGATGCTGAGAACTACCTTGGTGAGTCAGTTTCAGAGGCAGTTATTACAGTACCTGCTTACTTCAACGATGCTCAGCGTCAGGCTACAAAGGATGCTGGTAAGATTGCTGGTCTTGATGTAAAGCGTATCATCAACGAGCCTACAGCAGCTGCACTTGCTTATGGTCTTGATAACGAGCAGGAGCAGAAGATTATGGTATACGATTTAGGTGGTGGTACATTTGATGTATCTATCATTGAAATCGGTGATGGTGTTATCGAGGTTCTTGCTACAGCTGGTAACAACAGACTTGGTGGTGACGACTTTGATCAGAAGATTACAGATTGGATGCTTGCTGAGTTTAAGGCGGCTGAGGGCGTAGATCTTTCATCTGATAAGATGGCTCTTCAGAGACTTAAGGAAGCAGCTGAGAAGGCTAAGAAGGAGCTTTCTTCTGCAACAACTACAAATATCAACCTTCCATTCATCACAGCTACAGCAGAAGGTCCAAAGCACTTTGATATGAACCTTACACGTGCTAAGTTTGATGAGTTAACACATGATTTAGTAGAGGCTACAGCAGGCCCTGTTAACCAGGCTCTTAAGGATGCAGGTCTTAACGCATCAGAGCTTTCTAAGGTACTTCTTGTTGGTGGTTCTACAAGAATCCCAGCAGTTCAGGATAAGGTAAAGGCTCTTACAGGTCACGAGCCAAGCAAGACATTAAATCCAGATGAGTGCGTAGCTATCGGTGCATCTATCCAGGGTGGTAAGCTCGCTGGCGATGCTGGTGCAGGCGATATCCTTCTCCTTGATGTAACACCACTTTCACTTTCAATTGAGACAATGGGTGGTATTGCTACAAGACTTATCGAGAGAAACACAACTATTCCTACAAAGAAGAGCCAGATTTTCTCTACAGCAGCTGATAACCAGACAGCAGTTGATATCAACGTTGTACAGGGTGAGAGACAGTTCGCAAGAGACAACAAGTCACTCGGACAGTTCAGACTTGACGGGATCCCTCCGGCAAGAAGAGGTATGCCTCAGATCGAGGTTACATTCGATATCGATGCGAACGGTATCGTTAACGTATCGGCGAAAGACCTCGGAACAGGTAAGGAGCAGCATATCACGATCACATCCGGTACATCGATGAGCGATGACGAGATCGAAAAGGCTGTTAAGGAAGCTGCACAGTACGAGGCAGAGGATAAGAAGCGTAAAGAGGCTGTTGATGCCAAGAACGATGCCGATTCGTTCGTATTCCAGACCGAGAAGGCTATGGAAGAGGTCGGCGACAAGCTTGACGCATCCGATAAGGCTAATGTTGAGGCAGAACTTACGGCCCTTAAGGAACTTGCAGAAAAGGCAGATCCCGAGAACATGACCGAGGATCAGGTTGCAGAGCTTAAGGCCCAGCAGGAAAAAGCAATGAGCGCAGCCCAGAAGCTTTTCGAGAAGATGTATGAAAACGTTCAGCAGGGTGCAGCAGGTGGCGCAGGCCCGGATATGGGCGGATTTGCAGGTGCAGGTCCTGACATGGGCGGTGCAGCAGGCGATGCAGGCCCGTCAGCAGATGACGTTGTTGACGGAGATTTCAAGGAAGTTTAATGAAAGAAACCTATCATGGCAGAGAGTAAAAGAGATTATTATGAAGTCCTCGGTGTCGAGAAGAATGCCGATGACAGCGCTATAAAAAGTGCATACAGAAAACTTGCCAAGAAATATCATCCTGATATGAATCCCGGCGATAAGAATGCGGAGGCCAAATTCAAAGAGGCCTCCGAGGCTTATGCCGTTTTATCGGATCCTGACAAGAGGCGGCAGTACGATCAGTACGGTCATGCCGCATTTGAGC
>JAEEGH010009524.1_pt1 | contig 22635 bp, 14 predicted proteins | sample 9134181 | NCBI WGS metagenome assembly JAEEGH01 (sample SAMN16246544, study PRJNA631951) | gut metagenome | biome: gut microbiome; feature: rumen; material: DP-attached | host: Bos | place: Iran: Karaj | collected 2018-10
GCGGCGGCAGCGAGAGCTACATCAACTGCTACAAGACAGCCAGCGTGGGCCGTTATGGCACTGTGGTCCTGGCCAATGTATCGGCCAACAACATCGGCAAGCAATACACCATCTACAAGACGCACTACTACCAGGCCTGTACCGTGGGCGGCATGGATGACTACTACGACTACACGGGCGAGCCTATCAGCATCGTGCCCACCGTGCAGTTCAACGGCACCGACCTGGAGGCCGACTACTACACGGTTTCCATCACCCGCGACGGTGAGCCAGTCGAAAGCGTGAAGGAGCGCGGCCAATACACCCTCAGCGTGACAGGCAATGAGGAGCGCGGCTATTACGGCACGTGGAGCAAGACATTGGCCGTAACCCAGGAGCTTACCCCCGACGGTGAGGGCATCTACCACATCGCCTCGACCGATGACTGGAACGACTTTGCGGCCATGACCGTCCGTGGCGAGAGCTTCGACGGCAAGACCGTGGCATTGGACAACGACATCACCGCAGCCATCATGGCGGGCACCGAGGAATATCCATTCAGCGGCACCTTCGACGGCGGCAGCAACACGCTCACGTTCAACTACACGACCGATGCCGACAATGCCGCACCGTTCCAGTGGATCAAGAACGCCACCATCAGGAACATGACCGTGACGGGCGAGATCACGACGAGCAAGATGTTCGCAGCGGGCTTCGTGGCACGTGGTCATGGCGACAACACCATCCAGGACTGCGTGAGCAACGTGACCATCCATGCCTCCAAGGTGGGTGACGGCACGCACGGCGGCTTCGTGGGCCGATTGGAAAGCGACTGCAAGACGTTCACCTTCACCAACTGTCTGTTTAATGGCACGTTCGACGGCAGCAATACGGACAACTGGTGTGCGATGGCCGCATGGTCGATGGGCGGAACCAACACCAATTTCGTGTTCAACGACTGTCTGTATGCACCTACCAGCGCCAACGTGCGCACCGGCAACTCCACCTTCTACCGCAATGGTACACCGACGCTCAATGGAGCCTACTACACAGAAAGCCTTGGCTGGGAACAGGGCACAAAGGTCGTGAAAGTAGAGCCGACAGAGGATCTCTACCAAAAACTGACTTTGTTCGGCCGAGACTACTACGCATGCTTTAGCTCATGGGCACGCGAGACATACATCTACGACGGCACACCCATCACGCTGACGTATGATGAGACCTATGCCGTAAATGACGCGAACAACAATAACAACTCAATTCCCGAAGAACACGTAATCGTCACGATTACCGACAGTGAGGGCAACCAGGTGGAGCAAATCACCGCTGCAGGTGAATACACCGTCACATTGACGGGCAACGAGACACACGACATCTACGGCACATGGAGCCAGAAGATCAGCGTGATTCAGGGTCTTATCGCTGACGGGGACGGCAACTATTTCATCGCATCGGCCACCGACTGGGAAACCCTTTCAATGATGACCGTGATTGATGACCAAGAGGGCCAAGACTCCTTTAAGGGCAAGACCGTGAAGCTGGTCAATGACATCACCGTCACATCGATGATCGAGCAAAAATTCATGGGTACTTTCGATGGCGGCCACAACACCATCACGATCAACATCGACATCTCGAAGGATAGTGAAAAGGATTATCAGATCGGTTTGTTCCGCAGACTCTACGACGCAACCATCAAAGACCTCAATGTGGACGGTTCCTTCACTTGCCATGCAGGCGCCATGGGAACGGTGGCAGGCGAAAGTACCAACTCCCATTTCGTCAATGTCCATGTGAGCGCCACCGTCACCAATACCTATAACGATTCCTATAGCGACATTGGCGGTATTGCCGGCTACAACAACTTCGGCGGAATATTCCCATGCAGCAAGAACACGAGAACGACGTTTGACAGTTGCTCGTTCACAGGTCAGCTGATTGTGCCCAACAGCGACTGTATAGGCGGTCTGATGGGTGGCTCATACGACAGCGTCAGCGTCTTCATGGACAACTGCCTGTGCGACCCGATCAAGATCGAGGTGAATAAAAGTGCTGAGGATGTATATGTCTTCAAGGGCGATCGCGTCATCTCAAGCTCCAACCTGTACTACACGCAGGCATTCGGCAAATTGCCGACATGGAACAAAGTAGAGAACATACAGGTGTTAAAGGAGAAAAACACCGACAATGGCATCGTCACGAAGATTAACCTCTTCGGCACAGACTATTATGCACCGAGCACCATCAATATAAGCAGCACCATCACCTACAATGATCAACCATTCTATCCAAGCTATACCCTGTCGATAGGCACCGAACCGCTGCCCGCCGACTATGCATCGGCCACGATTACCGACAGTGAGGGCAACGTCGTGGAGGAAATCAGTGCCTCTGGCCAATACACCCTGACCGTGACGGGCAACGAGGAGAAGGGCTGCTATGGCACGGCCACGGCAAGCTTCACGGTGATCAATGCGGCCGATGTCTTTTTCGTCAGCTACGACTTGACCGATGCATACGGCGATGGTTGGGACGGCAACGCCATCCGCGTAGTGGATACGGAGACCAACACGGAAGTGAAGTCACTGACCCTTAACAACGGCTATTCCTCAAGCGGAACGCTCCAATTGACAACTGGCAAGGTTTACAACTTCGTCTGGACTTCGGGCAGCTATGGTTATGAACCTGGATGGACATTCCGCGATGCCGACGGCGAGGAGTTCATGCACCATGTGGGCAGCAGATATTCAAACGCTGGTGTCGTCGTTCCGTCAAACAACGAGGTCATCTATCAGCTTTACACCTGTCCCAAGCCGCGCAAGCTCGCTGTGAAGGAAGGTGCATCGGCCAACACCCTCACGCTAGGCTGGAAGGCATACAGCGGCCTTCAGGACAGCTGGGATGTGGCCTACAAGAGGGCGGACGACGAAGACTTCACCATCGTGGAGGGCGTGAGCGAGAATCCTTGCACCGTGACCGATGTGGAGGAGGGCGTGGAATACACCTTCAAGGTGCGTAGCCGCAAGACCTTCGATGGCAAAGCCTTCACCAGCAAGTGGAGCGACGAGGTACCATATCCGCTTATGGACAACATCACATTGGCCAACGATGCCACCGACAACAGCGAACTGATCGCCACTCACAACGGCGAGCTGCGCAACGTGACATTGGCCGACCGCACCATCTACCGCGATGGCTTGTGGAACACGCTGTGCCTGCCCTTCGACGTCGATCTGACCGACGAGGACTGCCCGCTCTATGGCGCCATTGCCCGCCCGCTGAACTCGGCCAGCCTGACCAACAACGGCTACACGCTCACCCTCGACTTCGCCAAGCCTGTCAACAAACTGAAGGCCGGCGTGCCCTACATCATCAAGTGGGATTTAAGCACAGAGGGCACAGAGGGGACAGAGGGCACAGAGAGTGTTGTGCTGGATGACATCGTGAACCCCGTATTCAACTACGTCAAGCTCGATGCGCAGGACAACTCGTTCGTCAGCAACGACCAGCTGGTACGTTTCTGTGGCACTTACGACCTTGTGACCTTCGACGACGAGAACAAGGACGTACTCTTCCTGGGCAGCGGCAACAACCTCTACTATCCCGACGGCAAGGCCACGACGACCATCGGTGCCTGCCGGGCCTACTTCAAGATCGGCAATGACGATTTTGTGGCCGATGCAGCGCAGCTCCGCTCCATCGTCATGGACTTCGGCGAAGAGTCGGAGACTGTTACCATCGAGAACGTGCGCGTGACAAAGGATGAGGAAATCTGGTTCACGCTGGATGGCCGCAGAGCGAAAGGCAATGGCCGAGGAATGGTCGTCAAGACAGGATCCAAAAGAATCGTGAAATAACAGACCCTCTCCCCATCACTCCCCCTTAAATGGGGAGGGAGATTATATACGGGAAATGGTCATAATCCATGCGGGAAATGTAGGGCTGTCACACCGTGGCAGCCGCCCCAAAAAAATGTGGGAATGTAGAGACGTGCCATGGCGCGTCTCTACGCCCCCCCAAAAAATTAAATTCATTATGAAAAAAAGATATACAAGACCTGAAATCCAGGTCATCATGATTGAAACGTCGGGGTTGCTGATGCAGGCAAGCGACATCAACAACAATGCCGACCTCGGCAACGGCGGCGGCAGCAGCAACAACAGCGGTGGCGTCCGTGCCCCGCGTCAGCGTGACTGGACCGAATGGGAAGGGACGTACTGACATTTGAAGGGTAGTTAAAGGGGAGTAAAAAAGGAGTAAAAGGGTCCTCGCAGCGAACAGGACAATTGATAATTGTTCAGCGAGAAGACGAGGCTTTAGCCGAGGGGTAGCTCCAGCGGCCAACTCTTATTTCTTACTTCTTATCTCTTCACTCAAAAGGTATCGCCCCTTTTATTCCTTTTTTGAGCCTTTCCCAAGCTTTTTACAGTTGAATAAAGATTTTTCATCATAGTTTTTCGACAGGGCACGCAGAGATTGCGGGCCCTGATTTTTTTCGGGAAGCGTTAAAATGTGTCAAAACTTGAGTTTTTCGGCCAATGCTCTGTCGAACGAGAACGGAAAATCACTACCTTTGCGCCGCCATCAACTTGAAAAAGAATATGAAACGCAGTCACGCACTCATCGTGCTTTTCCTCCTGCTGGCGCCCTCGCTCTACATGAGCCTGCGCAGCTACGAGCAGACGCGGCAGGAACTCCTGTCCGACATGAACCAGGCATTGGCCAAAACCCTGGAGCAGCAACGCTCGGCCGAAATCACGCCCGACACCATCCAGAACTATCTGGCCCATCTGCAGGTGCCCGTCCTGCGCGAACACTCGTTCATCTATTACACGATAGACGGCCGCGGCAAGGAACACCTGTGCAGCGACAGTCTGCGGTGGAGCGACGGTCACGGCACGAGCTGCAACTTCCAGAGCTTCGCCACGGTCGCACCGCTCTCCATCTGGCTGATGTCGGACCAGCGGCTGTCGGGCCTCTTCCTTCTGCTCACCGCCGCGTGGGGCCTCTACACGGCCATCCGTTTCCGGCGCAGGTTGATGCCAGCGGGAATCCATGTGGGGCAGTTGACATTGGCCGATGGCAAGTTCTACGACCAGCAGCACCAGCGGGTGCGCCTCACGCCGATGCAGGAGCAGGTGCTCACGATGTTTTTCATGGCCGATGGAAATACATTGGCCAAACAGGAGATATGCGATGCCCTCTGGCCGAAGAAGCCCGATGCCAGCGAGACGCTCTACACGCTCATCAAGCGCCTGCGGCCCATCGTGGAGGAGTCGGGTGCGCTACAGATTTCCTCCCAGCGCGGCGGGGAATACACGCTGCAGGCGCGGAAGTAGCCAACACACAAATAGACAACGGATTACGGAACCTGTCAATTGCCGGACATGGAAATGTCAGACAATTGTCAGGTTCTTTTTTTGTGCATTGCGCGGCGTGGCGCTACCTTTGCAGCACAAAAATCCAAAAGTCATGAACAGGAAAACCTATCTGCGATGGAACGACCTGCTGGGATGGACGACATTCGGCATTGCGGCATGGACGTACCTCTCGACCGTCGAGCCCAGCATCAGTTTCTGGGACTGTCCCGAATATGTAGCGTGCGCCGTGAAGGGCGAAGTGGGCCATCCGCCCGGAAACGCCTTCTTCCTCCTCATGGGGCGGGTCTTTGCCAATGCCGCCGGCGACGACATAAGCCGCGCCGCACTATGGATGAACCGCATGTCGGCCCTGTTCAGCGCGGGCACGATCCTCTTCCTCTATTGGACAATAACGGCACTGGTGAGCCGGCTTTTATGGCCGATGTCTTGGCCGAAAGGCATTCTGACGCTGGGCAGCGGACTGGTCGGTGCATTGGCCTACACGTGGTCGGACACCTTCTGGTTCTCGGCGGTGGAGGCCGAGGTCTATGCCTTCTCGTCGTTCATGACGGCGCTCACCTTCTGGCTGATGCTGAAGTGGGAGGCGCGGGCCGATGAGCCGTCGGCCGACCGCTATCTCATCCTGATTGCCTATGTTGTGGGACTCTCCATCGGCGTGCACCTGCTGAACCTGCTCTGTCTGCCCGCCATTGTGCTGATAGCCTACCACCGCCGCTGCCGTCGGCCCAACCGGTGGCGTCTGGCCGGAGCATTGGCCCTGTCCCTCCTGCTGATTGCCGTCATCCTCTACGGACTGATTCCGGGCGTGGTGTGGCTGGCGCAGCGGGCCGAACTGCTCGCGGTCAACGGGCTGGGCCTTCCCTACAACACGGGGACGCTGTTCAGCTACGCCGGGGCATTGGCCATCATCATCCTGCTGTTGTGGCGGGTCTATTGTGGCCGATGGCACCATTCCGTCGGGCGGCGGGTTGTGGCCAATGGCCTGCTCTCGCTGCTGATGCTGCTGGCCGGCTATTCGACCTTCGCGCAGGTGCTGATACGCGCATCGGCCGCACCGCCCATCAACGAGAATGCGCCCAGCGATGCCTTCGCCCTGGGGAGCTACCTGAACCGCGACCAGTACGGCCAGGTGCCGCTGCTGTGGGGACAGACGTTCGCGTCGAGGAGCATCGGCCAAAAACACGGACACGAGGGACGCGCGCTGTGGGCCAAGGCACTGAAACCCACCGACGACGCGCCGGACCGCTATTATGTCTATGGACACGCGGGCGAGCCGGCCTACGACTACAACGTCTTCTTCCCACGCATGTACAGCGACCGACCGGAACATCTGGCGGGCTACAAGCGCTGGTCGGGCTACGTGGGCCTGGAGGTCAACGTGCGCGACGGGAACGGCCGGATGCGGCGGGTCAAGGTGCCGACGTGGCGGGAGAACATGGCCTATTTCCTGAACTATCAGGTGGGGCATATGTACTGGCGCTACTTCCTTTGGAACTTCTGCGGACGGCAGAACGACCTGCGCGGCAACGGCGAGGCCGACCGTGGCAACTGGGTGACGGGCTGGAAATGGGTGGACCGATGGCTCACGGGCAGCCAGGAGGACCTGCCCTGCATGATTGCGGCCAATAAGGGGCACAACGTCTATTACATGCTGCCGCTGCTGCTGGGTCTGGCCGGCATGGTCTGGCAGCTGCGCCAGGGACAGAGGGGCCGTCAGGGCTGGCTCACGGTGGCGCTCTTCTTCTTCATGACCGGTCTGGCCATCGTCATCTATCTGAACCAGCCGCCCAACCAGCCCCGTGAACGCGACTACGCCTACGCCGGGTCATTCTACGCCTTCTCCATCTGGATCGGGATGGGCGTGTGCGGATTGTGGCCAATGGTCCGTCGCTTGTCGCATTGGCCAAAAACATGGAACGAGGGCGCAGGAGCCGCACTGACCATAGCCCTGTGTCTCGCCGTGCCGCTCCAGATGGTGGGCCAGACGTGGGACGACCACGACCGTTCGGAGCGATGGCTGGCTCACGACTTCGGCCGGAACTACCTGGCTGCGCTCGACCGGGACGCCATCATCTTCGTCAACGGCGACAACGAGACCTTCCCGCTGTGGTACGCGCAGGAGGTGGAGGGCTTCCGCCGCGACGTGCGCGTCTGCAATCTGGCCTATCTCCAGACCGACTGGTATATCGACCAGATGAAGTCGCCCGCCTACGAGTCACCGGCCCTGCCCATCCCGATGAACCGCGGACAGTATGCCGGCAACAACCGACTTGTCTCCTACGTCGTGCCGCGCTCGGACAAGCCGATGGACCTGCACCGCGCGATGGACTTCCTCTTGAGCGACGATGCGCGCACCAAGACGCTGCCCGACTATGCAGGACGGCTCGACTACCTGCCGGCACGGAAGCTGCAACTGCGCAATGACGTGGAGGCGATAATCGGGGCCAATGTGATTCGCACGCAGCCGGGCGACAGCCTGCTCCCGCAGATGGACATCGAACTGCCCGCGCGGCAGTATCTGATGCGGAACGAGATAGTACAATTGGCCATGATCGACAGCATCGCGCGGGACGGGTGGCATCGGCCGATATATTTCCCAATCACGTCGAGCGCGGACAGCTACGTCGGCATGGAGCCCTACCTGCGGCTGGCGGGTCTGGTGCAGCAGGTCGTGCCATTGGCCAATGAAGACCGGCGCCTCGCCGTCATCGACGTGGAACGCACCTACGACTGCGTGATGAACCGCTTCCGGTGGGGCAATGCCGACAAGCCGGGCATCTATCTCGACGAGACCGCCATGGGCATGTGCCTGACGCACCGGCTTGTCTTCGGCCAACTGATTGAGGCCCTGCTTGCGAAGGGCGATACGGCGCGCGCCGTAGAGGTGGCCGACCGTGCCCGCAGCGTGCTTCCAGCCTGCAACGTGCCGGACAACTTGCAGTCCATCCCCATCATGCGCGCCTATCTCGCGGGCGGCAGGGAGACATTGGCCGATGAGATGGCCGAAAAGATGTTGGCCGATGCCGCGCAATACCTGCGATGGGCCGCAAGCCTCTCACCCACGCGCCAGGCCAGCTGCCAGGCCACCATCTACAGCCAGCTGCGGCTCATGCACGAGACATTGGCCGAAATGCAACGCGCCGGTCGAAGCCAGGTCATCGGCCATCACCTTAACACATTCAACCATCACTATGAACAATTCAAATCCATCCTTGCGGCGGGCCGATGAACCGCTCTGCCTGGGCCGCACGAACTTCATCATCATGGCCGTCGCCGCCGCGCTGGTCGTCACCGGATTCGTCCTGATGTCGGGCCCGGGATGCACGATGCGGGAGTTTGTGGCCGATGTCTTCAGCGCACGCCGTGTCGTCTGGGCACCCACGGTCTGCGTTGCGGGCTACCTGCTGATGATTGTCGGCATCCTGTGGCGGCGCTGAGCTCGGAAATTTTCGAGGCAGACGGGGGACATTGGCCGAAATGTATCAAAAAACGGTGGTTTTTGTAATAAAATTGGCCGAGGGTTTGCGAAATAATCCATACCTTTGCGCCAAAATTCCAAAAACACACCGAAACATGAAAACCAAAATCGCATTGATCATCGCAGCAGGCGCCATATTCTCATGGGCCAATGCCCAGCAGAAATACGAAATCGGCAAGCCGAGCGACACGGAGCACTACGGCTACCTGAAGCTCTACAAGCCGCTCAAGCAGTATGTCGACCGCGAGCAGCACCCGAACTTCAAACTGGGTCTGGCCATCTCGGCCAGCGAATATCTCCAGAAGGGCATCGTCTATAGGGTGGCCAATGGATATTTCGACGAGACCGTGGCCGGCAACGAGATGAAGCAGGCCTCGTGCGTCAACTCAAGCGGCTCGATGAACTTCAACACCGTGCGCAACTACGTCAACACAGCCACGGCCGCCGGACTCAATGTCTATGGACACACCCTCGCGTGGCACTCCCAGCAGGCCACCGGCTGGCTGCGCGGACTGCTGCAGGACAAGCCGGCTGCCGTCCTCACCGACGGCGACATCACGACCTACTCCACCATCGCCACCAAGGACTTCCGCACCCAGCAGAACGTCGGTTGGCACAGCAGCGAATCGACCTACGCCTACACGCTCACCTACGACGCGACCAACGGTCTGAAAGTCCACTGCACGAAGCGCGCCACCAACTCGTGGGACGTCCAGTACGTCGCCATGGACAACATCCCGACCGTCCAGGGCGGGACCTACCAGATGACCATCCAGGTGCGCGGCAGCGTGGCCGGCAAACTTCACACCAAGCTGGGCGACTTCGGCAGCGGCGTGACGGCCGACATCCCCTTCACCACCGAGTGGCAGGACATCACCGTGACCTACAAGAATTCGACTGTGGCCAATGCCTTCCTCCTGCTCCAGAACGGTGACTACGTGGGCGACATCTACATCCGCCAGATCTCCTTCGCCAAGACCGTCAAGGCCCGCACGACCGATGAGGACCGCCGCTGCATCGTCATCCCCGCCACAGCCAAGGAGAAGAACCCCTGGGACAACCAGTTCTGGCTCGTGACAGGCAGTTTTGCGGCCAATAGCACGTTCGAATTCACGGCCGACATGCGCGCCGACAAACCGGCATCGGCCACAACCCAGACACACACCACACCTGGCATCCTTACCGCCTATGACGCCATCGGCAGCGTGCCTTTCGCCCCCGAATGGAAGACCGTCACCCTCACGGGCACATTGGCCAAGGGCGGCTCCTCCATCGCCCTCAACCTCAGCGAACTGGCCGATGCCAACACTTATTATTTCGACAACATCAGCCTGAAAATCAACGGCGAGGAGCGCATCTCCAACGGCGACCTCGAGGGCGACGACATCTCGTCGTTCCGCCAGAAGATTGGCCGCGGCAGCATCACCGAATGTGCCATCCAGGACCACATCCAATACGTCTATCTGCCCTGCGCCACCCCGCTCACGGCCCAGGAAATCCACGATACCCTCGTTTGGGCCATGGGGAAATGGATCAAGGGCATGATGGAGGCCTGCGGCGGCAAGGTCAAGGCCTGGGACGTAGTCAACGAGTCCATCGGAGGCGGCAATCCCGACAGTGAGGGCGTCTATGCCCTGCAGCACGACAACGGCTCGTCGTCCAACGACTTCTTCTGGCAGGATTACATGGGCGACCTCGAATATGTGCGCCAGGCCATCCGTCTGGCCCGCGAGTACGGACCCGAAGACATCACGCTCTTCATCAACGACTACAACCTCGAGAGCGACTGGGACAACAACGGCAAGCTCCGCTCCCTCATCAAGTGGATTGAGCGCTGGGAGGCCGATGGTGTAACCCACGTGGACGGCATCGGCTCGCAGATGCACATCTCCTGCTACATGAACGCCTCGACCCAGGCCAGCAAGAAGCGCGGCATCGAGAACATGCTGAAGCTCATGGCCGGCACGGGCAAGTGGGTGCGCATCAGCGAACTCGACATGGGCATGGTCGATGCCAATGGCAATGACGTCCCCACCAGCCAGATGACCGAGGATATGCACCATCGTATGGCCGACCTCTACGAGTGGATCGTCAAGAAATATTTCGAGATTGTCCCCGTCGGACAGCAGTGGGGCATCTGCCAGTGGTGCGCGACCGACTCGCCGACCAACTCGGGCTGGCGCGCCAATACACCCGTCGGCCTCTGGACGCTCGACTACTACCGCAAGCACACCTACGCCGGTGTGGCGCGCGGCCTCGGTGCCGAAGACTACACGTCGCTGGATGAGACATTGGCCAATGACCCGGCCGAACCCACCGAAAAGGCCATCCATGACCTCCTGGGCCGACGGCTCCCGGCCACCTCACTCGACGAGCTGCCCGCCGGACTCTACGTCGTGGACGGAAAGAAGGTCTTGAAGAGATAAGACAGACCCTCTCCCCGACCCTCCCCCTTAATGGGGAGGGAGAATGGACACAAGATTTCCCGCTGTTCCATCGTGACGGCGGGATTTTTTTGTGACGACGAGGGACATTGGCCATAAACAGAGAAAACAAAATGGGGAGGATTCCACGGCTGCCAAGCGTTTTTTTCCGAAAAAAGGCGATTTTCTCGCTAATTTTTATTAACTTTGCGCGCGATTTTGTAAATTTATAAATAGAAATAGATATGAACTTCGTAGAAGAACTCAAATGGCGCGGCATGATTCAGGACATGATGCCGGGCACGGAAGAGCAGCTGCAGAAAGAGATGACAGCCGCTTACCTTGGTATTGACCCAACGGCCGACAGCCTTCACATCGGCCACCTCGTTGGCGTGATGATGCTGCGTCACTTCCAGCGCTGCGGCCACAAGCCATACGCTTTGATTGGCGGCGCTACGGGCATGATCGGTGACCCATCGGGCAAGTCGAAGGAGCGCGTCCTGATCGACGAACCGATGCTGCGCCACAACCAGGAGTGCATCCGCAAGCAGTTGGCCAAGTTCCTGGACTTCGACAGCGATGCGCCGAACCATGCCGAGCTGGTCAACAACTACGACTGGATGAAGGACTTCACCTTCCTCGACTTTATCCGCAACATCGGCAAGCTCATCACCGTCAACTACATGATGTCGAAGGACTCTGTGAAGCGTCGTTTCACCGGCGAGAACGGTGCCGAGGGTATGTCGTTCACCGAGTTCACCTACCAGCTGCTCCAGGGCTACGACTTCCTTTACCTCAACGAGCACAAGAACTGCAAGCTCCAGTTGGGCGGCGCCGACCAGTGGGGCAACATCACGACCGGCACGGAACTAATCCGTAAGGTGACGGGCAATGAAGCATTCGCCCTGACCTGTCCGCTCATCACCAAAGCCGACGGCAAGAAGTTCGGCAAGACCGAGAGCGGCAACGTATGGCTCGACCCGAAGCGCACTTCGCCCTACAAGTTCTATCAGTTCTGGGTCAATGTGACCGACGACGACGCCAAGCGCTACATCCGCATCTTCACCAGCCTCACCCGCGAGGAAATCGAGGCTCTGGAGAAGGAACAGGAGGAGGCTCCACATCTGCGCGTCCTGCAGAAGCGTCTGGCCAAGGAGTTGACCGTGCTTGTACACTCGGAGAAGGACTACGAGACAGCCGTTGCAGCCAGCAACTTGCTCTTCAGCAACGGTGGCGCCGACGAGTTGAAGGCGTTCGACGAGACGACCCTGCTCCAGATTTTCGAGTCTGTGCCCGCATTCACCGTAAGCAAGGCCGATTTCGAGGCCAATGGCAAGGCTGTCGATGTGTTGGCCAAGGGCTTCGGCATCTCCAACGGCGATTTCCGCAAACTCGTGCAGGGCGGTGGCATCGCGGTCAACAAGACGAAGCTCAACGCGTTCGACCAGGTCTTGACGGCCGATGACCTCCTCTTCGGCAAATACCTCATCGCGCAGAAGGGCAAGAAGAACTACTTCCTCGTCACGGTGGAGTAATCCGACTGAAATTGAAAATTAAAAATTAAAAAAGGAGTGAAAGGGACGATAGAGACGTCGGCCGTTTCCCTCCTTTTCATTTTTACAAATCTGTGGTCGGGCGACGGAAATCCATTGGCCAATATATCAAACGTCCCTTTCATTTCCTGAGACGCGCCACGGCACGTCTCTACATAAACATCCCTTCAAGAATATGCAAATCATCTACGAAGACAACCACCTCATCATCGTGTCGAAGACGTGCCACGAAATCGTGCAGGCCGACAAGACGGGCGACGAACCATTGGCCGAGACCTTGAAACGCCTCATCAAGGAGCGTGACCAGAAGCCGGGCAACGTCTTCCTGGGCGTGACGCACCGTCTGGACCGACCCACCACGGGCACGGTCATCTTTGCCAAGACGAGCAAGGCACTGGAGCGCATGAACCGGATGTTCGCCAACGGAGAGATCCACAAGACCTATTGGGCCATCGTGCCTGTTTCGCGGCCGATGCAGCGTGACGACGAGGGGCGCTACGCGGGTTTTGTGGCCGATGGCGTTCCCGTCGAGGCCGACCTGACGCATTGGATTGTGCGCAACGAGAAGCAGAACCGCAGCTACGCCTACGACACATTGGCCGAGGCCATGCGCCACGCCCCGCAGAAGGAGTGCAAGGAGGCACGTCTGCACTACCGCGTCATCGCCACGACCGAGCGTTACGCCCTGCTCGAAGTGCAGCTCTTTACGGGCCGCCACCATCAGATCCGATGCCAGCTGTCGCACATCGGCCTGCCCATCAAGGGCGACCTGAAGTACGGTGCGCCGCGCAGCAATCCCGACGGAGGCATCTCGCTCCACTCGCGTCGGGCGCAGTTCGTCCATCCGGTGAGCAAACTGGACATCGACGTCACATCGCCCGTGCCCGATGATGTGCTGTGGAAGGCACTGGAGGCCGACATTATGCAGTGACCGTTTCAGTTTCATTTTTTGGCCAATGTCCCGATTTTGCAACCCGATTGCAAACGGGAAGCGCTACCTTTGCAGCGTGAAAAATAAAAATGACGAAAAATGGAACAGATTCTTCACATCATCAACGAGATGTCGCCCTACCTGCTGTTGGGCTTCCTGCTGGCCGGACTGATGCACGCCTTCGTGCCCGGACAGATGTACAGCCGCTATCTGGCTCGACCCACATTCCGCTCCGTGTTCAACGCCGCATTGTTCGGCATACCGCTGCCGCTTTGTTCGTGCGGCGTGATTCCGACGGCGATGTCGCTGCGCCGCGAGGGGGCATCGAAGGGCTCGGCCGTGTCGTTCCTCATCGCCACACCGCAGACGGGCGTTGACAGCATCATCGCGACCTACTCGCTCATGGGTCTGCCGTTCGCCATCGTGCGCCCCATCGCAGCGCTCTTCACGGCACTCTTCGGCGGACAGATGGTCAACTGGTTCGACCGCGACGGCAACGCCATTGGCCACAACCACGAAAATGAACATCACGGCGACCATTGCTGCCACGACGACCATTGCGACTGCGGCTGCGGTCATAACCACGACGGCCACGCCACGACCTTCTGGGGCAAGATGCGCGAGGCATTGGACTACGCCTTCGTCGATATGATGGCCGACATCGGCAAGTGGCTCGTCATCGGTCTCATCGTGGCCGGACTCATCACCGTGTTCGTGCCCGACAGCTTCTTCGAGATTTTTGCCGACAACAGCCTGCTCTCGATGCTGCTCGTGCTCTGCATGGCCGTGCCGATGTACCTCTGCGCGACGGGCAGCATCCCGATTGCGGTGGCCCTGATGATGAAGGGGCTCACGCCCGGTGCCGGACTCGTCATGCTGATGGCCGGACCTGCATCGAACATTGCATCCATCCTCGTCATCAACAAGGTGATCGGCCGACGCACGCTCATCGTCTATCTGGCGTCAATCATCGTCGGTGCCGTGGGCTTCGGACTGGCCATCGACCACCTCCTGCCCCGCGAATGGTTCACCTCGGCGCTTGTGGCCGATGCCGACTGCTGCCACGAAGAGACCTCTTGGTTCACATGGCTCTGCACGGGTGTGCTGGCTGCGCTGTTGGCCAATGCGCTTATCTTCCACCGCCATGACCACCATCATCACCACGAACATCAACACCAAAACCAAACAGCTATGAATCAGAACGAAATGCTCTTCCACATCAACGGCATGAACTGCAACCACTGCCGCATGAACGCCGAAAAGGCCATCGCCAGCGTGGCCGGTGTCAAGTCGGTCAGCGTTGACCTCGACAGCCGTGAAGCGCGCGTGACGGGCGAAGCCCCATTGGCCGAAATCAGAAAGGCCGTGGAGGAAATCGGATTTTCAATCGAAGAAACCGCTTGAACAACAATGAAGAAGATTCTTTTTGTCTGTCACGGCAACATCTGCCGCAGCCCAATGGCCGAGTTCATCATGAAGCGGATTGTGGCCGATGCCGGTCGCAGCGATGAGTTTGAAATCGCATCGGCCGCCACATCGACCGAGGAAATCGGCAACGCCGTCTATCCGCCCGCGCGAAGGAAATTGGCCGAACACGACATCTCCTGCGCCGGAAAGACCGCCCGCCAGTTGACGCGCCGCGACTACGAGCACTACGACCTGCTCATCGGCATGGACCGCTACAATCTGTCCAACATGCGGCGGATGTGCGGCGGCGACCCCGACGGCAAGATCCACCTTCTGCTCGACTATACCGACCATCCGCGCGATGTGGCCGACCCGTGGTACACCGACGACTTCGAGGCCACCTGGCGCGACTGTCTGGAGGGCTGCACGGCGCTGCTGGAGACACTGTGAAATAAAGGGAATCTGTATGGCCAATGCAGATTCCCTTATTCTTTTTCCAGATTCAACAAAAAAACGTGCCCGATATATCTCGAATATTGAAAAAAATCTTACCTTTGCACGCAGGGAAAACAGCCTTACAATTCACGGCCGGCCAAGAGGCGGTCTCGCGTCTTTGGTTTCGGCCAATGCTCCATGATCAAACACCATTGGCCAAAAACGGGAAACAGATTGACATGGCAAACACAGATCTGGAATTCTCCAATTCTTGACAATCATAGAGATTCAAACCAATATCAATCATCTAAACTCCGATTTTCGTTATGATCAACGATTTTATCTACGACATTCCCGTCCGTGTCTATTTCGGACGTGACCAGTTGAAGAACCTGGGTGCCGAACTCAAAAAATACGGCAAGCGAGTGCTGCTCGCCTATGGCGGCGGCTCAATCAAGCGTTCGGGTCTGTACGACCGCGTGGTGGAGCAGATCAAAGGGGCCGGTCTGGAACTGTTCGAACTGTCGGGCATTGAGCCGAATCCGCGCATCGACTCGGTACGCAAGGGTGCGCAGATGTGCAAGGACCTGAAGATTGACGTCCTGCTGGCCGTGGGCGGCGGTTCAACCATCGACGCCACGAAGTTCATGGCAGCCGGAGCCTGTGTGGACTGTGACCCATGGGACTTCTTCGACCGCGAGAAACAGACACCCATCACCCGGGCGCTGCCGCTCGTGAGCATCCTGACATTGGCTGCAACCGGCTCGGAAATGGACAACTGCGGTGTCATCAGCAATCTGGAGACACAGGACAAGTATCCCGCCGGAAGTCCAGCCATGCTGCCCCGCGCCTCGTTCCTTGACCCGACGAACACGTTCAGCGTGTCGCCCTACCAGACAGCCTGCGGCAGTGCCGACATCATGTCGCACATCATCGAGGTCTATTTCAACACGAGCCAGGACATGTACATGCTGGACTGCTTCATGGAGGGCATGATGAAGACCGTCATCCGCTATGCACCGGTGGCTATGCGCGAGCCGGACAACTACGAGGCACGCGCCAACCTGATGTGGACCTCGACATGGGCCATCAACGGATTTGTCGCTGCGGGCAAGCGCCACGACTGGAGCTGCCACCCGATGGAGCATGAGCTGTCGGCCATCTACGACATCACGCACGGCCTGGGTCTCGCCATCCTGACACCGCGTTGGCTGGAGTATTGTCTGGACGAGACGACGGTGGACAAGTATGTGCAGTTCGGCGTGAACGTGTTCGGCATCGATGCGGCATTGGCCCCCATGGAAATCGCCCATGAAGCCATCGCGCGGCTCAGCGACTTCCTCTTCAACCAGCTGAAGCTGAAGCGCACGTTCCCCGAGGTGGGCATCGACGAGACGCACTTCGCACTGATGGCACGCAAGGCCGTGGGTGGCGACACCATCAACGGACTGAAGCCGCTCCGCCAGCAGGATGTCGAAAGCATCTACCGCATGTGCATGAAATAATGGAGCGGGATAAGGGCATTGGCCAATGACATTATTGTTATTATTTCGGCCAATGTTCCTCCCCCGCACGACGGAAAAAGGACTCCCCCGAAAATCAGCGGATGATTTTCGGGGGAGTTTTGTTGTCGGATTTATTTCTGTACAACGACGCTGTCATTCTTGGCCTTGTTGTCCTGATTCATTTTCGGATAGACATTGAACTCCGTCTGGACCGGCTGCATGATACAGCCCGTACCGAGGTCAACGCCCATGCCGACCAGACCGCCGAGGAAGATGTTGCCGAAGAACCAGCCGTTCAGCTGCGAATGCATCACGACGTCGTCAAACTCCCATTTGTCCGACATGATACGGATCCGTTGGCCATTCAGCTTATGTCTCCGGACCTTGACCTTCACGGGGAAATAGACATTCTCGTAATAGCCCTTGGAGGTCGAGATGTTGACGGGGTCGGTCACGGGGCTTGTCAGCGTGACGACAGGGCTGATGCCGCCGTCAAGCGAAGTGATGGTTGCACACGACGGGAACAGCATGGGTAAGGTTATGGCCAATGCCGCAGCCCGCATAGGATTGAAAAGGTTTTTCATCTGTAAAATGTTTTTGAGAAATTAGCGGCGCAAAAATACAGATTTTTTTGCAATCATCGGCCAATATATCCCAAAATATTCACAACTTCATCCATTTATTCGGCCAATGTCGGAAATTAGTCGTATCTTTGCCGCGTAACCCAACTTAAAAGACATGAAACTTACAAGAATTCTTCTCATTTTCCTCTCATTGGCCACAACCGGCCCACAGGTATCAGCTCACGACAACGACAACCGCCCTCTGGCCTTCCCCACGGCCGAGGGCTACGGCAAATACACCATCGGCGGTCGAGGCGGCCGCGTCTTCGAGGTCACTACGTTGGTCGATAGTGGTCCAGGCAGTCTGCGCGAGGCAGTCGAGGCCGAGGGTCCGCGCACGGTCGTCTTCCGCGTGTCGGGCACAATCTCATTGGCAAAAAAACTGATTGTCTCCAATCCCTATCTCACCATCGCTGGCCAGACTGCTCCAGGCGACGGCATCTGTCTGCGCGGCTATCCGTTGAACATCAATGCCGACCAGGTCATCGTGCGCTACATCCGTGTGCGTATGGGCGACGAGACCGGCATCGAAGATGACGCTGTCACCGCCCGCAACCACAAGAACATCATCCTCGACCATATTTCGGCCTCGTGGAGCGTCGATGAGACAATGTCGGTCTATCACTGCGACAGCCTCACCGTCCAGTGGTGCCTCGTCAGCGAGAGCCTTTTCGCCTCCAATCATGCCAAAGGCGCGCACGGTTTCGGCGGCATCTGGGGCTCGAACAACGGCAGCTACCACCACAACCTCATCGCCTGCCATTCCAGCCGTAACCCGCGTTTTGCCGGCGGCTCGGGCTACGTGGATTTCCGCAACAACGTCATCTACAACTGGGGCTACAACAGCATCTACGGCGGCGGCGCACTCCACAAGAACGGTGCCGACCCCAACTTTCCCTACCGCCACACCGACGTGAACATGGTCAACAACTACTTCAAGCCGGGTCCGGCCACCGTCACGGGCGAGGTGCATCACCGCATCACCAATCCGTCGTGGTCCAACGGCGACTGCGGCCACTGGTTCATCGACGGCAATGTGATGGTGGGCAGCGACAGCGTTACGGCCGACAACTGGCTCGGCGTGCATCCCAACTCAAAGCTGCCCGAGGTGATGGACAGCATCCGTCGCCGCGAACCTTGGCCTGCAATGCCCATTGGCCAACAATCGGCCGCCGATGCCTATGCGCTGGTCTTGGCCAATGCAGGTGCCACGCTTCCCCGTCGCGATGTGGTCGATGAGCGTGTCGTGGCCGATGCGACAAGCGGCGTGGCCACCTTCGAGGGCGCAGGCTACAAGAAGAAGCACAACATGGCCGACAAGTCGGTCAAGAGCGGCATCATCGACACGCAGAGCGAGGTGGGCGGTTGGCCGGAACTGAAATCCGCACCCGCTCCAGCCGACAGCGACCACGACGGTATGCCCGACGCTTGGGAACGCGAGCATGGCCTGAATCCGAATCTTGCGTCCGACGGTGCGCAGCTTTCGTCCGACGGCATGTACACGAATCTGGAGGTCTATCTTGCGACATTGGCCAAATAACGAATAACAAATCACCGACATAAACGAGCGGCAGAGCGTAACGTGAATACACTCTGCCGTTTGTTTTTTTGGCCGATGGAACTCCATTGGCCCCAATATTTCATTTTCAAGGAATCATTCCCTTGAACGTGCAACGCGTCTTGTGATGCAGGGGGTTGAACTCGGTCCACTGGTTCTGCACCTGCTTGTTGGTCGTAAGCTCGGCGTTGGTCTCGACGTGCTTGAAGCCCCAGCGGATGAACTCGGGAATCAGCTCGGCGAAGAGCAGCGCATTCACGCCCTTGCCCTGATAATCGGGACGCACGGCCATGAGGAGCAGATCGACCGTGTCGGTGCCGCCGCGCCTGTACATGGCATTGAGCATGTGAATCCAGCCGAAGGGGAAGAGGTGGCCATTGGCCTTCTGCTGCGCGCGCGAAAGCGACGGAATCGAGATGCCGAAAGCGATGAGGTTGTCATTTTCATCGGCCACAAGACGCACCAGCCGGAGCGGCACCTGCGGCAGGTAGAGGTTGACATAGTAGTCAATCTGCTCTTCGGTCAGCTCGGTGAAGCCATAGATCTGCGCGTAGGCCTCGTTCATCAAGTGAAAGAGTTTGTGGCCCCAATGGCGTGCGATGTGCTTGGCATCGGTATCGGCAAAGACCCGCAGACCGTAGCGCCGCTTGACCATCTCGGCCATGCGCAGATGGCGCTCGGGAACGGCATCGGGCACCTCCATGCGGTATTCGAACCACGTGGCGTCCTGCACCAGCCCGTAGGCCTCGTAGTGCGCACGGTAGTACGGAGCGTTATAGCAGTTGGCCGTCGTGGGCAATTGGTCAAAACCTTCGACCAGACAGCCCTCGTTGTCGATGTCGGTCGGTCCGAGCGGGCCTACGATCTGGTTCATGGCCAATGATTTTCCCCACGCGCTCACGGCATCCAGCAGGGCGCGGCTCACCTCCATGTCGTCAATGAAGTCGGCCCAGCAGAAGCGGCAGATGTGCGTCCGATACTTCTCATTGGCCCTCCTGTTGATGAAACCCGCGATGCGGCCGACGGGCCGTCCGTCGCGATAGGCCATAAAGAAGACGGCATCGCAGAATTTCAGGGCGGGATTCTTGGCGGCGTCGAACGTATCGACCTCCATCGAAATGATGGGCGGCACGTAATATTCGTTCCCCCGGTACAGGTCGATGGCGAACTGTACGAACCGCGACAGTGACTTCCGTCCCTCTATTCTGCGAATCTCAATCATGGGTTATTTCGAGTGGCTGCGATGATGCGTGTGCGGATGCTCGACGACCTCACGGGCACGTGCCATGGCGCCGTTGATGTGGTTGAAGATATTCTTCTCGCCCACCTCACCGTACAGGCTCGACTTGCGGATGACCTCCAGCACGTTGGGGCGCACACCGCTCAAGACGACGTGGATGCCCTGTTCATGGCTCTTGTGGACAAACACCTCCAGGTTATGCAGGCCGGTCGCATCGACGAACGGCACCTTGCGCATACGGATGATGCGGACCAATGGCACTTCCATCATATTGGCCGACAACTCCTCAAACTTGTTGGCGATGCCGAAGAAGAATGGGCCGTCAATCTCATAGACCTGCACGCCCTCGGGAATCTGCAGGGCCTCTTCGTGCGAGACGGTCACGTCGCTGTCATTGTTGGCATCGATTTCACCCTCCTGCAACGAAATCTGTCCCACGCTGGCCACGCGGCGCAGCAGCAGCAGACAGGCCAGAATCAGGCCGAACTCGATGGCTACCGTCAGGTCGAAGATGATGGTCAAGAGGAACGTCACCATCAGCACCGTGACATCGCTCTTCGGGTTGTGCATCATCGCGCGGAACGTGCGCCAGCCAGACATGTTATACGAGACAATGACCAATACGCCGGCCAGACACGCCATTGGGATGTAGTTGGCCAATGGCATTAACACCAACAGGATGAGCAGCAGGACGATGGCATGGATGATGCCGGCCACCGGTGTGCGTCCGCCGTTGTTGATGTTCGTCATCGTACGGGCGATGGCTCCCGTCGCAGGGATACCACCGAAGAGCGGCGAAACGACATTGGCCACACCCTGAGCAATCAGCTCCGTGTTGGAACGGTGTTGGTCGCCAATGACACCATCGGCCACAGCAGCCGACAGCAACGACTCGATGGCACCCAACAGGGCGATGGTGAAGGCCACTGGAATCAGCGTGCGGATCAGGTCGAACGAGATTTCAGGCACGGCCGGCGTGGGCAGCTTGCCCTGGATGGTGAAGCGGTCGCCGATGGTGTCAATGCCCTCGATGCCGCCGAAGTTCTTCAGACAGAGCACGACAACCGTGCCGAGGATAATGCCATACAGCGAACCCGGAATCTTGTTCAGACCAGGTACCTTCTTGAACCACTTGGGCGAGAAGATGATGGTCAGGATGCTCAATATCGCAATGGCAAAGTTCCACAGGTTGAAGTGGTCCAGATGCTGGAAATAGCAGACCCACTTACCGATGAAGTCACCCGGCGTCTTGAGCGGCACCAGAATCGCATTGCCCGCATTGTCAACAGCCTCTTCCTTCAGACCGAAGACATCGCCCATCTGCGTCGTGAAGATGGTCACCGCAATGCCCGCCGTAAAACCGATGATGATAGGATATGGAATGAACTTGATGACCGTACCCAGCTTGCAGACACCCATCAGAATGAGCAGAACACCCGCCATCAGCGTCGCAATCATCAGGCCCTCCAGCCCGTACTGCGGATTGGTCACAATCCCATAAATAATCACGATGAACGCACCCGTCGGGCCACCGATCTGCACCTTCGAGCCACCCAGCAGCGAGATGATGAAACCGGCCACAATAGCCGTGATGATGCCCTTCTCGGGCGAGACGCCGCTGGCAATACCGAAGGCAATGGCCAATGGCAATGCCACGATACCCGTAATCAGTCCGGCCAAGGCATCTTGGCTGAACTTCTGCGCATTGTAGTCCTTCAGACAGTCGAACAATTTCGGCTTGAATTCAATGAATTTCATAACACAAAAACCTTAATAACGTTTGAATTATTTCCTTATTTTTAAATGTATTGGCCAATGGAAATCCAATATTAAACGGCATTGAATCGGGCATTAAAAAGACCTCTGTTGAGTTTATTGGAACATTTTCAGGACATTTTGTGTCGTCCCTTTTTACTCCATTTTTCAGCCCTTCGCAACTATAAAATTTAATATTTATTATTTAATATTTAATATTTGAATTTTACTCCTTCTCTCCGAACGCGAGGTCGCCCGCATCGCCCAGTCCCGGCACGATATACTTGTGCTGGTCCAGATAGTTATCGACTGCACCGACCCAGACCGTCGTATTCTCGGGCATATTCTCCTCCAGATATTCCAGTGC
>JAEEGH010009527.1_pt1 | contig 22634 bp, 19 predicted proteins | sample 9134181 | NCBI WGS metagenome assembly JAEEGH01 (sample SAMN16246544, study PRJNA631951) | gut metagenome | biome: gut microbiome; feature: rumen; material: DP-attached | host: Bos | place: Iran: Karaj | collected 2018-10
CACCCCATGTTTCCTCTATGGTTCTGCTGACGATGGGTTTGGCGCGTGCGTGAATCGGTTTTGCCGTGCGTGAACGGACCTTGCCCAGCGCATGTACGCGGCGTTTCCTTACGGTGTACGCGGCATCCCCTGCCTGTGTACGGGGAAGGTTTGGCGCCATTTCACCCCCAAATTCGGGTGCTCAGATTGCCCGTAACTCAGAAGTTTGGTATAATACGTTCTCAAAAGGAGGAATGTATCTATGTCTAGAGGAATGTCCGTTGACCGCCGCGATTTTCTGAGAGGCGCGGCATGGATGGGCGTCGCCGCGGTTGCGGGAGGCTGTCAGCTTAACCGCCTTGGTTTCGGCGAAGGCGGCTCGATGCAGAACTTCGTGTACAGCAAGCTTGCAAACAAGAGAATTCGCGTCGGGTTCGTCGGCATCGGCAGCCGTGGCACCGGAGCCGTGCACAGAGTGTCCATGATTCCGGGCGTCGACATTGTCGCCCTCTGCGACCGCGATCCTCAGCGAGTCAGCGAGAATCTTTCTTGGCTGAAGGGGAAGAAGTACCCTCTGACGCCCAAGTCATACGTAGGCGACGAGGCGTACAAGGATCTCTGCGACTTCGGCGAGTGCGACGTCGTCTACTGCGCGACGCCGTGGGCGCTCCACCAGCCGGTCGCGCTCCGCGCGCTCAAAGGCGGCAAGCTGCCGCTCGTGGAGGTGACGTCGGCGCTTACGACGGACGAGAGCTGGGAGCTCGTCGAGGCTTCCGAGAAGTACCGCATTCCGTGCATGCAGCTGGAGAACTGCGTCTACGGCGAGATCGAGCTTCTTGAGCTCAACCTCGCGCGCTGCGGCATGTTCGGCGAGATAGTCCATGCGGAAGGGGCCTACATCCACGATCTCAGGGCGATCATCCCGTCCGTCGGCCAGAAGTTCAACACCGAATGGGTCTGGCGCTACGGCGAGAACATGCAGCACAAGGGCAACCGCTATCCCACGCACGGCCTCGTGCCGATCTGCCAGACGCTCGGCATCAACCGCGGCGACAGGTTCGACTATCTCGTCTCGCTCGAGAACGGCCCTCACAACGTCAACTACGAGTATTTCAAGAAGGAGTTCCTCACCGACGACGACCCCCGCAAGAAGGATCCGCCGGCGGAGATGGGCGACATGAACTCGACTCTCATCAAGACCGTGAAGGGCAAGTCGATACTCGTCCAGCACGACGTCTCGTCGCCTCGCCCGTATTCGCGCGTCAACCTGATATCGGGCACGAGGGGCATCGTCCGCGACTATCCCTTCCAGTGCGCGTTCGAGGAGAAGTGCTTCGACCACAAGGCCCACGACTGGTTCAGCGCCGAGGATGCGGCGAAGGTCCGCGAGAGGTACATGCACCCGATGTGGCGCAACGTCTCGGATGTGGCGAAGAAGGTCGGCGGGCACGGCGGCATGGACTTCATAATGGATCTCAGGTGGGCGTACTGCCTGCAGAACGGGCTTCCGCTCGACATGGACGTCTACGACCTCGCCGCGACGAGCTGCCTGTGCGAGCTTACCGAGAAGTCGGTGCGCAGCGGCTCCAAGCCGGTCAACGTGCCGGACTTCACGCGCGGCAACTGGCGCAACGTCGAGCCCTGGGGCGTCGTCAACGTGGACTTGAAGAAGATGGGCCTTGACGGAGGCTCGGTCTCGAAGGACAACTCTGCGCTGAATGTCTAAGCTGATCTGGCAGATATTCAAGTACGGCGTGATAGGCGTCGTCGCGACCGCAATCAACCTTGCGGTCGCGGAGTTGTGCGCGGCGTACGTCTGGCCGTGCCTGGGTTCCGACGATCTCTTCGTGAAGCACTGCGGCTTCGCGCCCTCTGACGTCACTGACGCGGTCCGCGCGACGCTCGCGGTGTACTGCAACCTTGTCGGGTTCTTCGTCGCCAACATAGTCTGCTGGCTGCTCAACCGCAAGTACGTCTTCACGCCAGGCCGGCACTTCTGGTTCGTGGAGTGGCTGCTGTTCCTGGCGGGCAGCGGCTTCGCGATAGCGTGCGGCAGTGCCGTCATCTGGGTGCTCGTGCGGTATCACGGAATGCAGACGACGTATTCGTTCATGGTGAACGTCTTCGTGTCGGTCATGGTAAACTTCGTAGTCAGAAAGTTCTTTGTGTTCAAGGGATGAAGGGAATGACAGCAACTCGTGCGACTGCGCTCGTCGCGGCATGGTGCCTGTTCGGCTGGGCGACGGCCGGGGCGGCGGATTCCGACGCGACGGACGCAGACGCCGCGGTCCGCGAGGCCGTCGACAGGGCGGTGAAGGACGCAGCGGAGCGCATCGCGAGGGAGGCGGCCGACGCGAAGGCGGCGGAGGCCAAGGCCGACAAGCTGCGCGCCGAGGCCAAGGAGGACGCGAAGGAGGCGCGCGAGGAGCGCGACCGCGAGCTGAGCCGCATCGCGACGAGGGTGTTCAAGCTTGAGCACGTATCGGCCCAGGACGTCGCGGACAAGTTCAACGAGATGTGGAACGGCGAGTTCGGCCAGACGTGGAAGGTCACCAAGATGGCGGTGGCGTTCCCCGAGTCCAACTCCATAATGGTGACGGCGCCGCGGCAGATACTCGATACGTGCGCGAAGATGGTGGGCGAGCTTGACGTCGAGGCGAGGCAGGTCTACATCGAGGCGAGATTCGTGGAGCTGTCGAACAACGCGTCACACAAGCTGGGCATCGACTGGCAGATGCTCGACGGCATGACGGGTTCGATGAAGCTTGGCGGCGGCGTCAAGCACTCGCGGCTCGGCAAAGGAGTGACGGACTATCGCAGGGAGGAGTCCGACAGCTCGGCGAAGACGACTTACGGGCTTTCGGGCGGCGTCGGCGCGAACGGCGACATCTCCTACTTCAACGGAACGCTCGACTTCTCGCAGATGTACCTCACGCTCAGGGCGCTTGAGTCGACGAAGGACGCGCGCATATTCTCAAATCCGAAGATCATCGTCTCGTCCGGCAAGAAGGCGACCGTCGACATGACGACGAAGTACCCGAACGTGAAGATATCCGCCAAGCGCACGCAGAACGGCAACTCCGACTCGCTGGACCTGGACATGGCGATGGCCGCGATACCCGGCGAGGACAAGATGATGTTCGCGAAGGAGTCGTTCTTCAGCTGGGGCATCTCCCTCGAGGTTACGCCACGGGTCGGCACGAACGGTCTCATAAACGTGTCGATCGTGCCTACGATCTCCAGCCAGGGCGACTGGGTGACGGCGGGCACGGCGTCCGACGATGCCGAAGACACCACGGTCTCGGCGAAGTACCCGGTGATCGACATGCAGAGGCTCATAACCGAGTTCAACATGGCGAGCGGCACGACCGCGGTCATAGGCGGCCTTTCCCGGACCGAGGAGACGCAGGTGGACAACGGCATACCGTGGCTGCGCGACTGGCCGTGGATAGGGCCGCTCCTTTTCGGCTCGAAGGTCCGCGTCAAGGAGCAGAAGGAGATACTGGTGTTCGTGACGGTTGGCCTGGTCGATCCTCACGAGATGAAGAAGGACGCGGGACTTCCCAAGAACGCCGTGCTCGGCCGTCAGTACGCCAAGGGCCAGAAGCTGGAGCCCGGCGACAAGCCCGAGAAGAACCTCGAGGGCGTAGAGTCGCTTGACATGCGTCCGCTTGAGGAGCAGGCCAAGGATCCTCTCAACGTGGCGCCGCGCTCAGGCGACCAGTTCCGCATCATAGACTACATTCCGTTCACAAAAGAACAAAAACACAGGAAGGCACAATGAAACACGCAGAGAAAGCAGTCATCCTGTTCGCGGCCGCCCTCGTCGGCGCCGTTGCGCAGGCAGACATAGTACACCTGAAGTCGGGCTCGACTCTGAAGGGGTCGGTCTCGGCCGTGTCAAACGACGAGATCACGTTCAAGTCGGACGACCTTGGCGAAGTCAAGATCAAGCGCGCCAACGTCATGCGCCTCGAGAACGCAGGCGAGCATGTGATCGTGCGCAAGGACGACTCGCGCGTAACCAAGCGGCTCTCCGTGTCTGACGGCGCGTACGTTGCGGACTCCAAGCCGCTCGACATGGCCGACGTGAAGGCGATCGACCCTGCAGAGGAGAAGTGGCACGGCAGCGTGAACCTCGCGTTCACGTCGCAGCGCGGCAACACGTACGAGAACTCCGGCAGCGCGATCGCAAACGTCAACCGCCGCTGGGAGAAGGATCGCGTGAAAGCGGACTTCGGCTACTACTACTCGGAGAGCGGCATCTCCAAGCAGGACAAGCGCAAGTCTACGGACCGCTGGGAGATCGAGGGACAGCACGACCACTTCTGGAAGAAGGCCTTCTACAGCTACGAGAACGCAAGGTACGAGCAGGACGACATCGCCGGGCTCGACTTCCGCCTCAGACTCGGCGCCGGCGTCGGCTACCAGTGGCTCGACAACGCCTGCAACGATCTGACGGGCAAGTGGAGCTTCAACCAGGAAGTCGGCGTTGCGTGGATCCGCAACGACTACAAGGTGAAGGATCCCTCCGCCGAGATCAGCTACGCGACGTTTCGCTACGCCCACCATCTCACGTTCAAGCCGAAGTGGAACGAAGGCGTGGAGGCCTTCCACAACCTCGAGTACCTTCCGTGCGTGAGCGACTCCGAGATATATCTCATCAAGGCCGACGTCGGCTTCACGACCAAGCTGTTCATGGACTTCGACTTCATCGGCAAGATCGAGTGGGACTACGACAACGTTCCGAGCGCCGGCCGCAAGAAGAGCGACATGCGCTACATAGCCGGTCTCGGGTACAAGTGGTGACCCGGCGCCTTTCGCGCCATCGGCCGAGATGAGAATCGCCATAGCATATCCGCCGCTTGCGAGCGGCAAGGGCGTCGCCCTGCTCACCCAGAACAGGCAGTTCCAGTGGTTCTCCCGGCCGACGTACATCTTTCCGGTTGTGCCCGCCACCGCGGCGACGATGCTGAAGAAGGCGGGCCACGAAGTGATGATGCTCGACGGCATCGCGGCGGAGATGTCGTCGGCGGACTTCGACGAAAAGCTCTCCGCCTTTGCGCCGGACGTCGTCGTCGTCGAGACGAAGACGCCCGTCGTCAAGCGCCACTGGGCGTGGATCGAGGCGTTTGCGGCGCGTCAGGGCGGCAACGCCCCGAAGGTCGTCATGGTCGGCGACCATGTGACCGCGCTTCCTGAGGAGTCTGTCGGCAAGCCCGGCGTCTGGGCGGTGATACCGGGAGGCGACTGGGACTACGGCCTTCTCGACTTCGTGGAAGGCGGGTGTCCCGGCGGCGTCAGGCCGTTCGCGCTGAGGGATTCGATAGCGGACGCGCCCTGGATCGACCGCGACCTTGCGCACTGGGAGTTGTATGCCAGGAAGAACGGCAACTTCAGGCGCACGCCAGGAACGTACATAATGTCCGGCAGGGACTGCTGGCACGGCAAGTGCACGTTCTGCAGCTGGACGACGCTTTACCCGAAGTACCGCGTGCGAGATCCGATCGACGTCGTCAACGAGATAGAGATGCTCGTGACGAAGTACCACGTCAAGGAGATCATGGACGATTCGGGCACGTTTCCGGTCGGAAAGTGGCTGGAGACGTTCTGCAGCGAAATGATCCGCCGCGGCCTTCCGAAGAGAGTCCGCATCGACTGCAACATGCGCTTCGGGCGGCTCGGCGCGGCGGAGTACAGGCTTATGCGCCAGGCGGGCTTCCAGTTCGTCCTTTTCGGCGTCGAGAGCGCAAACCAGGCGACGCTCGACCGGTTCAACAAGGCGCTGAAGGTCGAGGACGTCGAGAAGGGCGCCCGCTGGGCGACCGAGGCCGGCCTTGACGTCCACACGACGTTCATGTTCGGCCATGCGTGGGAGGGGCCGGACGAAATCGCAAAGACGGTCGCTCTCGCCCGCAGGCTTCTCGCGAAGGGCTGGTCGAAGACCCTTCAGTGCACGCTGACGATACCGTATCCGGGAACTCCGCTCTTCAAGGAGCTGAAGGCGAACGACGGGCTTGCGACGCTGGACTGGGACGAGTACGACATGCGCCGCGCCATCACCAAGACGCCGTTTGCGACCGAGGCCGACATAAAGCGGGCCGTGCAGGACGTCTACCGCGGCTTTCTGCAGCCAGGGGCGCTCTGGCACAGGTTCACTTCGACGCGGACTCTGTTTGACATAGGCTTCTACTACCGCGGCATCCGGTCTCTGATCGGGCATCTGACCGATTTTCGCTGATACGACGGCAACACACAAGCTACAATGAATCAGATACTAATCAACGCCCTGCTGCTTGCAGCATACTTCTCAGTTCTCATCGCCATAGGCTGCATGTGCCGCAAGCGCGCCTCGGACGTCAACGGCTTCGTTCTTGGCGGCCGCTCGGTCGGCCCCTGGCTGACGGCTTTCGCGTATGGCACGTCGTACTTCTCGGCCGTCGTGTTCGTCGGCTATGCCGGACAGTTTGGCTGGCGCTACGGCATATCGGCGACCTGGGCAGGCATTGGCAACGCGCTCATCGGTTCGCTTCTCGCCTGGGCCGTCCTCGGCAGGCGCACGCGCATCATGACGCAGCACCTCGATTCGGCCACGATGCCGGACTTCTTCGCCAAGCGATTCGGCAGTCCGTCGCTGAAGCTCATGGCCTCCGCAATCATATTCGTGTTCCTCATCCCCTACACGGCGTCGCTCTACAACGGCCTGTCGCGTCTGTTCGGCATGGCGTTCTCGATCGACTACGCGTGGTGCATCGTGATCATGTCGATTCTGACCGCGATCTACGTCATCGCCGGCGGCTACATGGCGACTGCGATCAACGACTTCATCCAGGGCATCGTGATGCTCGTCGGCATCTCGGCTGTAATCTGGGCGATTCTCGACTCTAACGGAGGGCTTCTCGCGTCGCTGGACGGACTCGCCCGCATTCCCGGTCCGTCGGTCGTTCCCGGGAGCGCCCCCATGCCCGGAATCTTCGCGTCCTTCCTCGGGCCTGATCCGCTCAACCTCATGTTCGTCGTGATCCTCACATCCCTCGGAACCTGGGGGCTTCCTCAGATGGTCCAGAAGTTCTACGCCATCAAGAACGAGGGTTCCATCAAGAAGGGAACGATGATCTCCACGATCTTCGCGTTCGTCGTGGCTGGCGGATGCTACTTCCTCGGCGGATTCGGACGCCTGTTCTCCGGCGTGCTTGACGTCGGTCCCAACGGAATTCCCGCCGGCGGCTTCGACGCGATCATCCCGAAGATGCTTGAGGGGCTCTCACCGATGCTCATCGCGCTCGTGGTCGTGCTTGTGCTTTCGGCTTCGATGAGCACGCTCTCTTCGCTTGTCATCACGTCCTCGTCGACCTTCACGATCGACTTCATCAACGGAACCGTCGTCAGGAAGATGAGCGACAGAAGCCAGGTGCTCTGCATCCGCGCGCTGATCGTCGTGTTCATCGCGATTTCCGCGACGCTTGCGCTTGTGCAGTACAAGAGTTCGAGCCCGATCGCGTTCATAGCCCAGATGATGGGCGTGTCGTGGGGCGCGATGGCGGGGGCGTTCCTCGCGCCGTTCATGTATTCGCTCTATTCCAGAAAGGTCTCCGCCGCGTCGTGCTGGGCCTGCTTCATCCTTGCGCCCGCATTCACTCTCGTCGGCGTGTTCTTCCGCGACGCCATGCCTGACATCCTCAAGTCGCCGATCAACACCGGCGCTCTTGCGATGCTCGGCGGGCTTGTCGTGGTGCCAGTCGTGAGCATGTTCACGCGCAAGCCTCCGAAGGAGCTTGTGGACGGTTCGTTCGCATGCTACCAGAAGACAACCGTCGTGACGCAGTCCACGGCGCTTGGCGCCGAGACGGTGAAATGAGCCGGCATTCCGAGAGACGTGAATCCGCAATCGTCATGGCGGCGGGCCTGGGTTCGCGCATGAGGCCGCTCACCGACACCACGGCAAAGCCCCTCGTCAAGGTCGGCGGCCGCCCTCTCATAGAGACGGTGATCGGCGCGCTGGAGGAGCGGGGCGTCGCAGACATCTGCATCGTCGTCGGCTACAGGAAGGAGCAGTTCTCGTACCTTCCCGGGAAGTACGGCAACGTCAGGCTCGTCGAGAACCCCGAGTACAGCACCAAAAACAACATAGGCTCGCTTGCCGTGGCGGCCGACGCCATGGCCGGTTCGGACTGCTTCGTCTGCGAGGCGGATCTGTTCGTTCCGTCGGAAAGGCTCCTCTGCCGTCCGCTGGAGCGATCCGGCTACTTCGGCAAGTTCGTGCCAGGCCATTCCGACGACTGGGTGTTCGAGACGGAAGGCGGCCGCATCACGCGTGTCTGCAAGGGCGGCGACGACTGCTTCAACATGGTGGGCTTTTCGTTTTTCAGGCAGCCCGACGCCGAGAGGATAGCGAGCGCGGTACGGGAGGCCTTTGAATCGCCGGAGAACGGACAGCTGTTCTGGGACGAAGTCGTAGACCGCCTCTGCAGGCGGGATCTCGACCTCGTTGTCCATGAGGTTGGGCCTGGGGAGATAGTCGAGTGCGACACCGTCGCGGACATAGAGAGAGTCGAGCGGACTTTAGGGCTTTGATCGGCGGTTTTCGAGTGGAGGTCGTATGGTAGATGTCGAAGAGTTTGTGAACGGTCTTGTGCGGGAAGGGGTGGATTTCTTCACGGGCGTGCCCGACTCGCTCCTGAAAAGTCTCTGCGCCAGGCTGACGGACGCCGGAATCAACCTGATAGCGGCGAACGAGGGGGGCGCCACGGCGCTCGCGGCCGGCCATTACCTGGCGACAGGGCGGCCGGCCTGCGTCTACATGCAGAACTCCGGGCAGGGCAATGCGGTGAACCCGCTGGCGTCGCTTGCGGATCCGGACGTCTACTCCATTCCGATGCTTCTCGTGATCGGCTGGCGCGGCATGCCGGGCGTTCACGACGAGCCGCAGCACGTCAAGCAGGGCAAGATAACTCTCACGCTCATGGAGACGCTTGGCATTCCGTGCGAGGTGCTGCCCGAGACTACCGACGAGGCCTGCGCGCTTGCGCGTCGCATGCTCGGCCGCGCCGTCGCCGAGCGCCGTCCTGTCGCGGTCGTCGTCAGAAAGGGGACTTTCGCCGAGTACAGGCTCAGGGACGTGAAGCCGGACATCGCGACGACAGTGCGCGAGTCGGCCATAGAAAGGGTTCTCACGGAGCTGCCCGAAGACGCCGTCGTGGTGTCGACCACAGGCATGATATCGCGCGAGGTCTACGAGACGCGCCTGCGGCTTGGGCAGGGCCACGAGCGGGACTTCCTCACAGTTGGCTCGATGGGCCATGCCTCGCAGATCGCTCTTGGCGTCGCCAAGGCCAGTCCGCGGCGAACCGTCGTATGCCTTGACGGCGACGGCGCCGCGATAATGCATCTCGGCAACATGGCCATCGTCGGGCAGTCGCGATGCCCCAACCTCGTTCACATCGTGCTCAACAACGCCGCGCACGATTCAGTCGGCGGACAGCCGACAGTTGGCGGCGCGATCGACCTTGGAGCTGTGGCGAACGCCTGCGGATATCGCGTCGTGCGGAGCCTGCGCGACGCGCTCGCCCCGTCCGACTCGCCTCGCTTTCTAGAAATACGGGTGGCGAAGGGCGCCCGTGCGGACCTCGGGCGTCCGAAGGAGCCGCCGCAGACGAACAAGGCCCTTTTCATGAAGACTCTCGGTGCGGAGGAAAGATGAACATTCGGCGAAACATACTGCTCAACCCTGGTCCGGCGACGACGACGGACACCGTGAAGATGGCGCAGGTCGTGCCGGACATATGCCCTCGCGAGAAGGAGTTCGCGGACATAATGAAGGGCCTGCGCCGCGACCTCGTCAAGGTCGTCCATGGCGACGACAGATACACGTCGGTCCTCTTCTGCGGCTCCGGCACGATCAACATAGACGTCTGCCTCAACTCGCTGCTTCCGGCCGAAGGCTCCGTGCTTGTGGCTGACAACGGCTCGTATTCCTCTCGCGGCGCGGACGTCTGCAGGTACTACGGCCTGCCGCTCGTCGACCTGAAGCTGCCTTTCGACCGTCCCATTGACCCTGCCGAAGTCGAGCGGGCCCTTGACGAGAATCCCGGCGTCGCCGTCGTGTACGCCTGCCACCACGAGACCGGAACCGGCGTGCTCAACCCGATACGCGAAATCGGCGCGGTGGCGCATGCGCACGGCTGCATCTTCGTCGTCGACACGACGTCGAGCTACGCGATGCTTCCCATAGACATCGCCGCCGACAACGTGGACTTCCTGTTCGCGTCCGCGCAGAAGGGCCTTATGTCGATGACGGGCCTATCCTTCGTCGTCGGACGAGAGGACATGATAAAGGCGTCCGCCGCGTATCCGCGCCGCAGCTACTACTGCAATCTCTTCATGCAGTACGACTGCTTCGAGAAGACGGGCGAGATGCACTTCACGCCGCCAGTCCAGACCGTCTACGCCACGATCCAGGCCATGAAGGAGTACTGGGCGGAGGGCGAGACCGCCAAGTTCGCGCGGCATCGGCGTGTGTTCGAGGCAATTCACGCGGGGCTTGCCGAGCTTGGCTTCAAGTGCCTCATCAGGCGCGAGCACCAGTCCGGCCTCGTCGTCGCCGTAAGATACCCGGACGATCCGCGCTGGTCCTTCGAGAAGGTGCACGACTACTGCTACGAGCGCGGCTTCACGATCTATCCGGGCAAAGTGGGCTCCGCCGGCACGTTCAGGCTGTGCGCCCTCGGCGCGATAGACGCCCCCGACATCGTTGCGTTCTTCAAGGTCTTCAAAGAGGCGCTTGATGCCATCGGCGCCAAGGTGGTGTACAATGGCTAGTGTCTACACGTGCTTCTGCACATCGACTGTCCACAAGGGCCATCTCAACGTCATCGCCGAGGCTCGCAAGCTGGGCGAGGTCACTGTGGGCGTCCTCTCCGACGCGGCGGCGATCAGGTACAACAGGTTCCCCACGGCCGCGCTCGACGAGAGGATCGCGGCGGCGAAGTCGATACCGGGCGTCGCACGCGTGGTCGTGCAGGAGAGTATGATGTACGACGACGTGATCCCGTCCCTGAAGCCTGACGTCGTCATACACGGAGACAACTGGTGCGCGCCGGATGCGCCCGAGCACGCCATCCGCGAGCATGTCGCCGAGCTGCTTGCGCGTCATGGCGGAAGGCTTGTGGACGTGCCGTACACGCGCGACCCGGAAGTCCGCAGGATCGACGAGGCGGAGCGCGAGAGGCTTGCCATGCCGGAGTGCAGGCGCAGGCGCCTCAGGCAGCTGCTTGGCATCTGCCCGATAGTGAAGGCGATCGAGGCGCACTCGGGTCTCACCGGACTCATCGCCGAGAAGACGGTCGTGCGCGGTCCGGACGGCACCCTCGATCAGTTCGACGCGATGTGGGTAAGCTCCCTCTGCGACTCGACCGCCAAGGGAAAGCCGGACATCGAGCTCGTCGACATGTCGTCGCGCCTCAGGACGATCGACGACATAATGGAGGTGACGACCAAGCCGATCGTCCTCGACGGCGACACCGGCGGGCTTGCGGAGCATTTCGTCTACAACGTGCGCACGCTTGAGCGCATAGGCGTCTCCGCCGTGATAATCGAGGACAAGACGGGGCTCAAGAAGAACTCGCTCTTCGGCACCGAGGTCGCCCAGACGCAGGACTCCGTAGAGGGCTTCTGCGCGAAGATAGCCGCCGGCAAGGACGCGCAGCGCACCAAAGACTTCATGATAATCGCGCGCTGCGAGTCGCTCATACTCGAGCGCGGCATGGAAGACGCGCTGGCGCGCTGCCGCGCATATGTCGAAGCCGGTGCGGACGGCATAATGATACACAGCCGCAGAAAGGATCCGGCCGAGATACTGGAGTTCTGCGACAGGTTCCGCGTCTCAAACCCTGACACGCCGATAGTAGTGGTGCCCACCTCGTTCAGCTCCGTGACCGAGGACGAGCTTGCGGCGCACGGCGCGAGGATTGTGATCTACGCCAACCAGCTGACCCGAGCGGCCTTCCCCGCGATGCAGTCCGTGGCCGAAGACCTTCTGCGCTACCACCGCGCACAGGAGGTGGACTCACGGCTCATGCCTTTCAAGAGCATCATAAGGCTCATCGACGACTAGCCGCGGGCGTGCGCCGTTTGATATAATACGGACAGATGGACAGGCTATTCATAATCGACATGATGCCGTTCCTGTACAGGGGGCATTTCGTGTTCCTCCGCAATCCGCGGATGACTTCGCTGGGCATAAACACATCAGCTCTTATCGGCCTCGTCAACGGCCTGCAGTCGATACTCAGGAAAGAACGCCCGACGCACGCCGTGCTCGCCATGGATCCGGGCGGTCCAACGTTCCGACACGAAGCCTATCCGTCGTACAAGGCCCAGCGGCAGAAGATGCCGGAGGACCTCGCCGCGTCGATTCCGTATGCGTTCGAGCTGGCCGAGGCGCTGAAGATTCCGGTAGTGAGGGTCGACGGGTTCGAGGCCGATGATGTGATGGGGACAATTGCGGTCAAAGCCGCCGCGGCAGGCTTCGAGGTCTTTCTCGCAACTCCCGACAAGGACGCCGCGCAGCTTGTGCGGCCCGGGGTCAGGCTGTACCGCCCAGGCCGCTCCGGAGACTCCGCCGAAATATACGACGAGGCGGGAGTATGCGAGCACTGGCACATGTCCAGTCCCTCGCAGATGATCGACTATCTGGCGCTTGCGGGAGACTCCTCCGACAACATCCCCGGCATACGCGGCGTCGGCGAGAAGACTGCCGCGGATCTGCTTTCGCGCTTCGGCAGCGTCGAAGGCGTGCTCGAGAACGCGGACAGTCTCGGAGGCAAGATGGCCGAGAAGGTCAAGGCCGGCGGCGAGGATGCCAGGATGTCGAAGTTCCTCGCGACGATACGCACCGACGCCCCGATCGAGCCGGACTGGGAATCCTACCGTCTCGACGGCGTGGACCACGAGAAGCTTGCGGCGGTTTGCGCGAAGTTCGAGCTTTCCAGGCTGGCGAGGGATTTCGGCATTGGCGGCGCCGCCCCCGAGACCGAGCCGAAGTCGTCCGACGGCGCAGTAGCGGAGACTGCTGTCGCCGCGTCCATAGAGACGACGCCTCACGACTATCGATACGTCTCGACGGAGGACGAAGCCGCAGCCCTGCTCGCCGAGCTCATGGCGGCGCCGCGGATCGCCTTTGACACCGAGACCGTCGCGTGCGGTCCGGGCCACAGCGCGACCGACGCCTCGACATGCAGGCTTCTGGGCTTTTCGTTCGCGACCGGGAACGGCAGGGCGTGGTATGTGGACGGCGGCCTCGTAGACATCTTTCGTCCGCTCTTCGCCGATGCTTCGAAGGTCTTCGTGGGCCACAACGTCAAGTTCGACCGTACCGTTCTTCTTCGCCACGGCATAGGGTTCGCCGCTACGCCGCACGACACCATGCTCGCGCACTACTGCCTCGACGCTGCGTCGCGGCACGGGCTTAAGGATCTGTCCGAACGTGTGCTGGGCTACCGCATGATACGGTTCGAGGACGTCGCCGGCCTGCCCGAGCGCGGCAAGCCCGAGCCGACTCTAGCCGGCAAGGACATCGACCGCGTCAGAGACTACGCGGCGGAGGACGCCGACGTCACCATGCGGCTGGAGGACGCACTTCGGGAAAAGGCCCTCTCTCTGCGGCCCGAAGGCTTTTCGCCCGTGGCGCTGTCGGATGTGGAGGAGCCGCTTGTCAAGATTCTCATCGACATGGAGCGCGAGGGCGTGAGAGTCGACACCGCGGCGCTCAAGGAGTACGGTCGCGAGCTCGACCGCGAGATACTTGCGATCGTCCAGCGCATTCTCGCATGGGCGGAGCCGGGCTTCAATCCCGACAGTCCCCGCCAGCTTGGCGCGCTTTTGTTCGGCAAGCTCGGGCTGAAGGGCGGCAAGAAGACGTCTTCCGGCCAGTTCTCGACTGACGAGAAGACCCTCTCCGCTCTTGTCGACGCGCATCCCATCGTGCGCGACATACTCGAGTATCGAGCCTGCTCGAAGCTCAAGTCGACCTATGTCGACAAGCTTCCGGCCCTCATCGACTCCGATTCGCGCGTGCATACAACCTACGCGCAGGCGATGACCGAGACGGGGCGCCTCAGCTCGTCGGACCCCAACCTGCAGAACATCCCAGTGCGCACCGAGCGCGGCAGGATGATCCGCAGGGCGTTCGTCGCAAGAGACGAGAACCACGTGCTTGTCTCGGCCGACTATTCCCAGATCGAGCTTCGCCTCATGGCCGCGTTTTCAGGCGACAAGGCGATGCTCGAGGCGTTTGCGAACGGCGAGGACATACACCGCGACACCGCAAGCAGAGTGTACGGGGTGATGCCGGCCCTTGTCTCTCCGGAGCAGCGCGCGAAATGCAAGATGGTCAACTTCGGCATCATCTACGGCATTTCGGCGTTCGGCCTTTCGCAGCGGCTGAAGGTTCCGCGAAGGGAGGCCGCGGACCTGATCGAGACGTATTTCAGGCTTTATCCCGGCGTCAGGGAATTCATGACGTCGGCCGTGGCAAAGGCCCGCGAGAAGGGGTATGCCGAGACTGTGCTCGGCAGGCGGCGCACTTTGAGGGACATCAACTCGCGGAACGCCACGGCGCGCCAGGCGGCGGAGCGGGACGCAATCAACACTCCGATACAGGGCAGCGCCGCAGACCTGATAAAGATCGCAATGGTCAGAGTCGACGCCGCGCTCAAAGCGGCAGGTCTTCGGGCCAAGATGGTCCTTCAGATTCACGACGAACTCGTGTTCGACGTGCCCAGGGAGGAGACCGACGCCGTCGTGGAGATAGCGCGCAGGGAGATGTCCGGCGCCTACGATTTCGGCGTGCCGCTTGAAGTCGGCATCGGAGTCGGCGACAACTGGCTTGACGCGCACTGATTGCGAAACAGGACAAATGGAGAACCATCTATGAAAACTACAATGATTGCTCTGGCCGCAGTGTCGGTCGGGCTCGCCGCGTTCGGCGGCGTGGAGAAGTGGGACCCGAACATGGCGGTCAAGACGTCCGTCGTGTCAAACGGAGTCAAGTGGATCGACGGCAAGGCGCTTCCGATAGAGGGGCGCGCCTTCAACGACGTGGACGAATGGTACGACCGGCTTCCTTCCGGAGTGACAGAGAGCGTCAACGAAGGCGTGCGTTCGATGAAGCACCACACCTCGGGCATGCTGTTCCGGTTCTCGACGGATTCCAAGACCCTGCACTTCCGCTGGTTCCCGCGCAGCTCGTCCCTTAGCATGGACCACATGCCGTCGACAGGCGTCAGCGGCATAGACGTCTACCGCTTTGATTCCGTGAAGGGCCGCTGGCTCTACGTTGCCACGGGACGCATAAGGCATTACGACAAGGGCGGCTCGCTCGACGTCCCGTGGACTCCCGGCACCCCATGCCTGGTCAACCTGCCGCTCTACAACGGCATCAAGTCGTTCACGCTCGGCATCGACGAGAAGGCGACCGTCAAGGCCCTGCCTCCGCGCGCAAGCGGCGTCACGAAGCCCGTCGTCTTCTACGGCACCTCGATCACCCATGGCGGATGCTGCTCGCGTCCGGGCCTCGCCTTTGTCAACCGCGTCGGGCGTGATCTCGACGTGCCGGTCGTAGGGCTCGGCTTCTCCGGCTCCGGCGTCATGGAGTTCGAGATGAGTGAGCATCTCGCCCGCATAGACGCGAGCTGCTACGTGCTCGACTGCCTCTGGAACATGAGCCTCAAGGAGAGCCAGCGCCCGGGCAGGTCGGTCGAGGTGAACTACGAGAAGTTCATCCGCAACCTTCGCGCCAAGCGCCCTGCGACTCCCATCGTCATGGCCGAGCACTGCAACGTCTTCGGGAACGCCAAGGACGACAAGGACAGATTCATCAGGAATCTCTACGAGAAGCTCGTGTCGGAGGGCTGGAAGAACCTCGTCTACCTTCCGAACGACGAGATGTACACGGGCGACTACGAGGGCACTGTGGACGGCTGCCACCCGAACGACATCGGCATGGAGTCCATGGCCAGGGCCTTCGGCAAGGCGGTGCGTCAGGCGCTGCACCTGAAATGAGCGCTGCTGACGACGGCTTCGAGGCGCTCAAGGCCCGCTACCTCGCCTATGTCGACACGTTCCGCGGTCCGGACGGCCGGCTGGGCGAGATGCTGGAGCTCAAGCTCGCGCACACGATGCGCGTGGTCGACAACGCCACGCGCATCGCCGACGGAGAGGGCTTCGACTCGGAGCGCCGCTCGGCGACGATTGCCGCGGCGCTTCTGCACGACACCGGACGCTACGAGCAGCTTGTGAAGTACGACACGTTCAACGACGCCGACTCGATCGACCACGCGGCGCTTTCGCACGACATCGTCGCCCGTCTCGGCTGGGTCGTCGGGCGTCCGGACGCCGAAGCCGTGCTCGCCGCCGTTCTGTACCACAACCGCAAAGAGGTGCCTGAGGGCCTTGACCCTCTGACGGAGGCCGCCTCGCACGCGGTGAGGGACGCGGACAAGCTCGACATATTCCGTGTGCTGGAGGAGCGCGTCGCCACCACTGACTGGCGCCGCGACGCGAAGGCGTTCTGGAATCTCAAGGCCGGCCTCCCTCCGTCGCCCGCTGTCGTGGCCGCCATTCGCGGCGGCAGGAGCGTGGACTACTCCGAAATCAGGACTCTTTCGGACTTCGTTCTCATCCAGGTCGGCTGGATGATATGCGGTCTTCACTACCGTGTTTCGCGCAGACTCTGCGCCGAACGCGGCCATCTGGCGTTCAGAAGGCGCTTTCTGGACGAAATCGGTGGTGGCGCCGAGGCAGAGGAATTATGCGACAGGGCGGAGCGCCTCGCACTGTCCGTCTGACTTTTTGGTATAATATATCCATATGAATACGGTACTTGTTGGCGCCCAGTGGGGCGATGAAGGTAAGGGCAAGGTCATCGACTTCCTTACGGAGGAGTCGGATGTCGTCGTCAGGTTCCAGGGCGGCTCGAACGCCGGCCATACGGTTGTCGTCGGCGAGAAGAAGTACGTGCTGCACCTTGTGCCGTCGGGCATTTTGCACAATGGCAAGCACTGCGTCATCGGCAACGGCGTGGTGATGGATCCTTTCGACCTCATGCGCGAGCTTGAGCAGGTCGAGAGCTGGGGCTTCGAGCTGAAGGGCCGCTTCCACATTTCCGAGCGCGCCCAGATGGTCATGCAGTGGCATCGGGCGATCGACGTCGCAGAAGAGGCCGCAAGGCCGGTCGGCGCGAAGATTGGCACGACAGGCCGCGGCATCGGCCCCGCCTACGCGGCGAAGGTCGGCCGTTACGGTATGCGGGTCGGCGACATCCTCAAGCCGGGCTTCCTCGACCTCGTCCGCGACCAGGTCGCAGAGGCGAACCGCAAGCTCGTCTCCCTCGGCGCGCACACGCTCGACGCCGACGAGATGGTGCGTCTCTACGCGCCGATGGTCCCCGCGCTCATGCCCTACGTGACCGACACGGTCCAGTTCCTGCACGAGAGCCTCGAGAACGGCAAGTCGATACTCTTCGAGGGCGCGCAGGCGACGATGCTCGACATCGACTTCGGCACGTATCCGTTCGTCACGTCGTCCAATCCGACGGCTGGCGGCGCATGCACCGGCTCCGGCGTCTCGCCCCGTGCGATCGACCGCGTCATCGGCGTGCTCAAGCTCTACACGACGCGCGTCGGCGAAGGCCCGTTCCCGACGGAGCTTCTCGACGCCGACGGCGAGACGCTCCGCTCCAGAGGCGGCGAGTTCGGCGCGACGACAGGCAGGCCGCGCAGGTGCGGCTGGTTCGACGCGGTCGTGGCCCGCTACGCCCAGCGCGTGAACGGCGTGGACTTCTGGGCGATGACGAAGCTCGACGTCCTCGACACGTTCCAGACCGTGAAGATCTGCACCGGCTACCGCCGTCGCGACGGCTTCGTCTACCAGACGTTCCCCGCCGACCTCGACGCGCTCGCCCAGTGCGAGCCCGTGTACGAGGAGCTTCCCGGCTGGCAGTGCGACACTTCGCACGTGACGGACTATTCCGAGCTGCCGGAGAACGCCAAGAAGTACGTCAACCGCATTCTCGACCTCGTCGGCGGCAAGCTCGGCGTGCTGTCTGTCGGGCCCGCGCGCGAGACGACGCTGCGCATCGGCGTCTGAGCGGCTGCAAAGGATCGACGGAGGGGCGGCGAGCGATGAACCCGATTCTCAAGCGGACCTTGACCGGACTCGCAGTGGGCGCGGTTGTCGTGCTCGCCGCGCTCTTCGCCCCCGCAGCCGCGATTCCGCCTGTCGTCGCGTGCATCGCCGCTCTCGCGATAGCGGAGTTCGCCGTCCTGCTCCACAAGAAGATTCCCCGTCCCTCCGCCTTGAGCGTCGTCGCGTTCCTCTTCGGCGCGGCGCTTGTCGGCGGCGGGCTCTGGGCGCTTCCCGCCGTCTCGGCGCGCTATGGCGATGCGACGCTCGGCTCCATCAGACTGGGCAACCTCATGCTGCTGTACGTGGTCGCCGTCGTGAAGTTCTCGGATGTCGGCGGCTTCGCGTTTGGCGTCTCCTCGTCAAAGCTCCTCAAGGGCGGCAACCACAAGCTCTGCCCGTCCATATCGCCCAATAAAAGCTGGGAGGGGCTTCTCGGGTCGCTGTTCGCGTCCTGCCTCGTCTCGTGCTGCTTTGTCGGCGTGACCGGTTTCTCCTTTGGCAAGGCTGTCGTCATCGGCGTCGTCGCGGCGATTGTCGGCACCTTCGGCGACCTCGTCGAGTCGAAGTTCAAGCGCTGGGTCGGCGTGAAGGACTCTTCCGCATTCTCGTTCACCAACGGGATGGGCGGCCTGCTCGACATGCTTGATTCGCTTCTCTTCGCGCCCGCCGCGCTTCTCGCGCTCCTATGAAGCGGTGCTTCGCGCTCGCGCTCCTGCTTTTCTCCGCCTGTCAGTTCGTGGACAGACGGGTGGTCCCGAATCCCGGCAGCAACGAGATCATCAGGGTGGAAGGGGGCGAGAGGCTCTACTTCGACCTGGAGGAGGATTCCGCGCGCGGCCAGACCTGGGAGTGCCGATCCGACGACGCGGATGTCGATGTGTACGCCGAGCGCTCCAAGCCCGGTTTCGTCCGCATCCGCGCCCGCGTCCATTGCGGCTTCGACGGTCCGGCGACGCTTAGGTTCTCCAGCCTGCGCCGTGGGGCCGCTGCCGAAGGGCCCGAATCGTTCACGGTGTCTCTCTTCAGGCGCACGGACACCGCGGCCTTCTGGAAGTAGCCTCGTGCGCAAGTGACCGATATATGAATGCCAGACTTCTCATAGTAGCCATATCCGCAGCAGTCGCATGCGTCGTGTGCCTTGTCGTCGCCTTCCTGTTCCGCGGCGGCTCTCCGGCGCCCACCAAGACGGTCGGGGTCGAGACCCCTGGCGGCTCCGCGCAGATACCTGTGTCACTCGCCCCGATAAAACGCCTGCCCGAGACGGACTGGATCGCCTCAGCCGCCTCCAACGCTCTGCCGTTCTCCATCGAGAACAGGAAGTACGGCTCGTGCTACGCCCAGCGCATCGTCTTCCGCTCAGGCAAGCCTCTTCCGCTCTATTCCTACGCCTCCGCCGGCAGCTCCTGCGAGGTCTTCTCGCTTGGCGACGGAGTGTTCCTCCTCGAAGAGGGCTGGAACACCGACCTTGTCTGGCGCAGACGCTACCGCGTCAACTCTTCCAACGAGACTCTCGAGGTCGGCTTCGAGGGACTGTGGATCAAGGTCCCCGACGGAGCCCAGACCATAACCGGCATAAAGGCGGACGCAGGCGAGGCCTTCATCGAGGTCACTCGCGCCGACGGTCCTGCAACCGGCAGGGAGTGCACTCCGGTTGACGACCAGAACACGCATCACGTCTATCTCGGCACGAGCTGGCCGGACGGAAGGTTCACCGGCCCTGCGGAGAACTGACGCCATGAAGCTGCACCTTGTCGGAATCGGCGGCGTCGGCATGGCCGGTCTCGCCGTGCTGCTCAAGGCCAGGGGCCACGAAGTCTCGGGCTGCGATCTCGGTCCCACGCCTCGTACGCGCTGGCTTGAGTCCCTGGGCATACGCGTCTTCGCCGGCCACGACCCGTCGCATGTCGCGGACGCCGACATGGTGATAGCGACGCCCGCCGTCCCGTCCGACAGCCCCGAGCTCGCCGCGGCCGCAGGCAGGGTTAAGCGCCGCGGCGAAGTCCTCGCGCAGATTGTCGGCGAGCGCGACACCATCGCGGTCTGCGGATCGCACGGCAAGACCACTACCGCCACCTGGACCGCAAAGCTGCTGATGGCGCTCGGCGAGGACGTCGCATGGTGCATCGGCGGCGAGACGGGCGATTTTCCCGTCGCTCGCGCAGGGAGCGGTCCGCTTGTCGTCGAGGCGGACGAGTCGGACGGCACTCTTGCGCTCTACAAGGCCAGCACGCTTGTCGTGAACAAGGTCGAGTACGACCACCCCGACCACTTCCCCACGTCAGCCGACTACTACGCGTGCTTCGACACGGCAAGACGCGCCGCGGCGGATGTCGTCGAGAGCGAGTCGCTTCCCGAGATGCCCGAGATTTCGCCGCTCCTCGCCTCTCTTGCTCCGCATAACGCAAAGAACGCGCGCGCAGCGGCGGAAGTGGCCGTGAGGCGCGGGCATTCTCCGAAGGACGTCGCACAGGTCCTGCCCGAAGTCGTCTCGGAGCTTCCGGACAGGCGCTTCCAGACCGTATGGCCGACGCCGCGGCAAAACGGCGGCGCCTCCGTCAGAGTCGTCACGGACTACGCTCACCATCCCACCGAGATGGCCTGCGCGGTCGCGATGGCGCGAGAGGCGTGCAAAGGACGTCTTTTTGTCCTCTTCCAGCCGCATCGCTATTCGCGCACCAAGGCGTTGCTTTCGAGCTTTCCGGCGGCTTTCGAAGGCGCCGACGAGGTGGTGCTCTGCCCGACGTACGCGGCGTTCGAGAAGCCTGTGGAAGGGGGCGATGTCGCAGATCTCTACAAGGCCGTCCGCGAGGCGCTGCGCATTCCTGTCAGGCTCGCGAGGTCCTGCGACGAGGCCTGGGTTCACGCCCGCAATTCCATGTCTCCCGGAGACATGACGCTTCTGCTTGGCGCCGGCGACATCATCGGCCTTGCGCCAAAGGTCGTGGCGGACTGCGCGGCGGGCCTCCGCAGACCCGAGCCGCTTCGCGTCTTCATAGGCGCAGGCACAAACACCTGGAAAAGCGACCTCAGCCTCGATGTCGAGTACGTCAGGACGTCGGGTCCGGCCGGAATGCCGGGCGCCGAGCTTGTCGCTCGTCGCCCGCGCCTTGTTCCGTGGATGGCCGGCATTCCCGGCACTGTCGGCGGATGGATTCGCATGAACGCGGGCGCCTTCGGGCATTCGTTCTCGGAGGCGCTTGAGGCCGTCGAAGTCGATGGAAGGTGGATTCCTGCCTCCGAATGCGGCTTTGGGTACCGCACCTCGTCCATAACCGGCGAAATCAGCGACTTCCGGCTGAAGGACGATCCGGACGTCGTCGACGGCACTCCGTCCGATTTCCTCGCGCGTCGTCCGCGCTTTCCCGCCGGCACGTTCGGAAGCTTCTTCAAGAACCCGCCGAACGATTTTGCCGGACGGCTTCTTGAGGCCGTAGGCGCAAAGGATATGCGCGTTGGCGGCGCATATGTCTGGGAGCGGCATGCGAACGTCATAGTGAGAGGCAAAGACGCGACGCCGTCGGACGTGCTGGCCCTTGCGAGTCTCATGCGCAGCCGCGTGATGCGTCGATTCGGCATTCTGCTCGAACCCGAGGTCCGCGGCATCCAATAGGGAACTTTCGCAGATAGCGGCTCATACGGCGGGCCTGCCCCCATGCCGCGGAAAGGCTCCATAGCCCGACTTTCCACGTTCGACCATCGTTTGGACTTTTTCCGTGAGGATAAACTGAGCCTAGACGCAAAATGCGGCGAAAGTCCGTGTAGTGAAGGCCTTCCCCTGTAAAGCATTGCCTGATGTGAGATGATATCAGCCATCTGCGCGACTGGGGCGAAATTTGGCTTGGGACGACTCTCTGGGACATGCTCGGGCTCGACGAATTCTGGGCTGGGTGGCTTCCCGAGAGCCGCAAGGGGACCTTGCCCGCGCAAACCCGCCGCAGATATCAGACGGCGTCGTCGAGATGGCAAAAAGAGTGTAGCGAGAGCCAAACCGCTCGAAGTTAATATTCCTAAGCGTCAGCGGTCAGCCCCCTCGGTTTTTCAACTTTGCGTTCTCAGCGTCTCACCCCTGTTAGGGCATCCGCTCGACCTCTCGCGACCTTGCTGCGCAAGGCTCCTCGCGTTGCTCGTCGGGCGACCTGATCGCTTCGCGACAGGCGAATCTCGCGGACTCGCGCTTCGCGCTCGGGGGATACGCGTTGGACAAAACATACTTGTTCACGGGCCGCCCGGAGTGCGGCCCCTACCATCATTCCGTCCCTTCCGTCCCTTATGTCGCTTACGTCCCTTTGTGCAGGACGCGTGACCTCGAATCGTCCCAGCCGGCTGTCAGAGGTAACCCGCAACATGCCGCTTTCGTGTATTTTCGTGTCGGGGGAAGCCCCGCTTTCGTGTCCCTTCGCGTCTGCGACAAGCCGAAGGCTGAAACGACGCGGCGAGGCACGGCGAAGGTCGTTTGGCTTGTCTAGTTCTCT
>JAEEGH010009529.1_pt1 | contig 22631 bp, 15 predicted proteins | sample 9134181 | NCBI WGS metagenome assembly JAEEGH01 (sample SAMN16246544, study PRJNA631951) | gut metagenome | biome: gut microbiome; feature: rumen; material: DP-attached | host: Bos | place: Iran: Karaj | collected 2018-10
CAGCACCATCATGAACACCGCCCTTTCCCTTGCCTCGCTACCCACGGATGCAAAGACGGCCGACGATGCGTGGTACACCCTCGACGGTCGCCGTCTCATCGGCAGGCCGACGATGCGTGGCGTTTATGTCAACAACCATAAGAAAGTCGTGATAAAGGTGGGTTCTAATTAGGGTCTGCTTATTTATTTTCGTCTTCAATAGTTTACTACAGAGCAAAACGGGCACGAGGTATGCCTCATGGCAATGAATCGGAACAGCGTTGCCAAAACATTGCCACGATTGAATCCTGGCTGATTCATCATGAAATGAAAGGTATGCTCCATAGTTCTTACCAGAGGATAGTATAATTAACGACTCCTTCCACACTGATAGCACTGGGATAGTGGAGGCGTACGAGACGGCGCCTGCCCTCCATATCACTTAATAATCTTGTTGCCTCGTTTTTGGGAAGCATTGTTTCAAAATTAGCGAGTTGCTGGAAACTTGCATTCCTTGTCTTGATGTGAGCGTTGACTTTCACTCTTACCATTTCTTCTGCCATAATATTAATTCTTATATAGTTAATACAATGTTTTAGCTTCTGTGGTAATTATACTCAAAAAATGAGATTTTGAAAAATAATATTTCCACTTTTATAAACAAGCACTATTATATCTTGCTGTTTCTCTCGGCTCTGATATGCAATCAACAATATTATTCATCTTCAATATTTGATGATGCAAAAATAATAACTTTTCTGTATTATTCAACTAATTTTATTGTGGATAATTATAGGAAATAGTATAAACTTTCTAAAATCTTTGGTAATATGAGTTATATTGTGTACCTTTGCAACATAAAAAGGAAACCCGTATGAATGTGAGAAATGCCATTTGCGGACTTTTAAGTCCAAATACAATGATCAATAATAAGGGGGTAGCTAGTATAACTACTTGGTATCCAATGTCGTTAACTCACTTCAACGAGGATGAGTATTGATCATCCTATTGATCAACAAACTTACTAAGTTATGGGAGAAGACAAGAGAACAACCACGGATCTGGCGGTGAGAGCAACTGCCGGAGTAATGGGTACAGCCATCATCGCCTTCCTGCTGTGGTTTGGCATGGTCTACATTGCCGGAGTATTTGATAAGAACGAGGCGAAAAGTGCGGCAGAGCGCTCTGTCGGCACATGGGACGGCACCCTTCAGGAGAGTCCGCTCACACTGAGCATCGACTCCGCTGCCACCGACACCATCTTTGCACGGATGACGGCTAAGTTCGGCCGCAAGACCGAACAGCACCAGCTGATAGGCAAGGTCACAATAGTTAACGATAAGAAGGTGTTCACGCTCGACGACCTTACCGCCCGCGAAACGGAGGGCGAAAACCTCAATGGTACCTACTGTCTGCGCTACGGCGAAGATAAGGAACACTTCGTCGGCACATACACCAGCTATGCCGACAGCACCGTGACCGACGTCACTTTTGCCAAGCAGAAATCTAAATAAACCATTTTTATTATGGCACTACAACAGTTATTATTTAGTATATCTACTCCCAGTCCGCTAGTGGGTTTCTTGGTCGTGCTGCCAGCGATTCTGTTCGTTGCAGGGTGGACCATGAAGATAGTCTTCCGCCGTAAGGAGACAGTGGCTTTCGGCTATAACGGCAACAGCTGGATGAAGTGGCTGTTCATGTTGTGGGTACTCATCGTCATCCTCAACGAGTGGATAGCACCGGCCATCCAGTCGTCCGACATTACGCCGGAGCTGAAGCTGGTTAACCACTTTGGAGCGAATGACCAGACCGTGAACTTTGTTTTCCATGGCTTTACGCTCTACTGCTTCCTCTGCTATTTCTTCGTCAGCTTCCGCGAGCTCAATGCTGAGCAGGCTGAAAGGGCAAAAGGAGCGAAAGGACTGGTGGTGTCTTTTGCCAAAACGGCAGGTGCGACAGCCTTGACGGCCGGAGAGGGCATCTTGGGACTGATCAAGCTCGTTTGGATGATGATTGTGTCTGCAGCCTATCCCATCATCAGCGTCACCGCTACCACCATTACCTATGTCTCTGCTGGCGCAGCCATGTTTTTTACCGCCCTCATCCCGCTCATTTTCGTCGTGGTGATACTGGCCGTGCTGGGCATGGTCGTCCAGATGATTGCGCTACTCCTGACATTCCTCATCCCCTTTATATTCTGCGTCTTCCGCTTCCTTATCAATACCTACATCACCATGCGAGGTCCCTCGGCAGTGGCGTACAAAACAAAAAAAGACGAGGACGAAGATTAAAGATAAAAAGACTGACAATCCACATCGGATGTCAGTCTTCAATTTTTAAATTCTTCAATTCTTCAATTTTTTCTTGTTTACATTAATCGGTGTACTGTTCGGGAAGGCAATGCTGTAGGCTGAGTCGAGGGCTTTCAGGTCTATCTTGTAATAGCTGATACCCAGCCGGACGGCTACGATAGCCCGCAGCAGTTCACGGTGTTTACGAGGATAAAGACTCGGCGCAGGCAGTTCGTTCCAGCCTTCCTGCGGCTCATCATCGACGAGGGCCTTATGGCACACCTCCCAGATGAAGTCGTCGGTGGCTTCGTAGCCGAACCACGCCTTCAACACGTTGCGGATGCAGAACCGCTTATACTGACCTCCGAGGAGGCGCCTCGTGCGCTCCAGCTTGCGCCAGAGCACCACGAAGCATTCCTGATTGTTTTCTACGTTAATCATCGTTATCATTTATCAATTATCAATTAGGTGCGAAGCGCCGTTTATAGTCTTCCGTCTTGCAATACCTGCCGCTCACCTCATCATAAACGATGTACCCGCGACTCTGCCAACAGCGCAGTGTACTGTCGCCGTCACCCGTCTTTCCCTGTTGCTGACGCATCTGGCGGTACTGGTCTTTGGTGAACTCGTCGGACAACAGTTCCAGCAGATTCTGAGGCCCTGACTGACGCTGAATCTCCACTTCCTCACGCAGTTCCTTCTCCAGTTGCTGACCGAAGTACAGCATCTTGCACCAGAGGTTATACTGCTGCGTCCAGCGGACGAAATCAGCAATCTCCTTCGACCATTTGTAGTCGTGGGCCACATAGAGCACCATACCCTTCAGCCAGGCAATCACGTTGGCACGATAGCTGAACACGCGGTAGGCCTCGCTCTCATAGAGTTTGGCGGCATCCTTGTTCTCCTGCTTAATGTCGAGTGCCAGACGCTTTGCCTGCGGACACTCAATGAGTCCGTTGGCAGCCTCCAAACGGTCGATGTAGGGCTTCAGCTCTGCGGCAAACGTGTGGTCGTAGATGCCCAGGATAGGCTCCGTGTCTTCGTCATCATCACTGCGGATAATCGTCGAGATGTCCAGTCGACTCACCGTTCCGTCGTTCACCATCTTAAAGAAGAACTTGCGGGCATTGGGCGGCGTGGTCGACGCGTTAAAGTTCCACCTCAAAGGCGCAATACCCGATACCGAGTCGGCACCTACGCGCTCCTGACCGGCATCAGAGTTGTCAAACGCCTTTCTGATCAGCAGGCCCACTTCATCCACCGTACCCTTCGAGGTCACCTTCTTCAAGCCCTCTATCTCGTCCACGATGGTGTAGATGAATCGCTGACCGTTGTTGTTGGCATCGACGATGCGCTGGTTAAAGACAGCATCCGTCAGGTTGTCTATCAACATCTGGATACAGATGTCTGTGGGTCGCGGGGCTTTCTTCTGCTTCGCACCCGGGTTCTTCTGTTTCCACTCGGCCTCGCGCTGACGGTTTGGCTGGTCGCGTTGCTTGATGTCCTCCATAATGTACTCGATAGGCTTTTTGATGGTGCCCTTACCGATACTCTGCCGGCCTATCAGCACATTCATGAACGTCGCCTCGTGCTCCACATTGTCCCAATAGCGGAACTTCACACCGTGCAGATGGGCACCAAGCCCAGGGAACACCGCATTGGCCACAGCAGGTTTGTAGAACCAGGGGACGTTCTTCGTCAACAGCCTTATCAGTGGCGGCAACTTCTTGGGCATTGGTGGCGGCGTGGTCAGCGTACCACCACAAGCCTTCACCGCCTGCTGCGACTTCAACGCCCCGAGCACCTGCTTCAACCTGTAGGGCATACCCTTGCGAGGCTCTTTCAGTGCATTCTCCAACGTCTTTTGCCATTCCTCACCGTTGTCGCCCCAGTAGTTGGGAATGACCTGCATCAGCCGTTCCAACGAATAGCCGCAGATGCTACGGATAGTCACCGCCAGTTCAAACGTCAGCGCATTGCGGTCGCCCTCCACGGGCTCCTTACCGCCATTGAACAGCTCCCAGTACTTCGCAATGATGTCGGCATACGGAATGCCGTTGTAGTCGCTAGGGAGGGGCTTTTTATTGTCTAAGGAGTTATTTTGGTCTAAGGAATCTGGGAATTCAGGAATTTCTTTTCCTTGATTCCTTGGTTCCTTAGACAAATTTGAACTGCAACACTGTAACGCTGCAACAGCGAGAGCAGAGCCAAGCTCGCTTGAGCTCTGCCGAGCGCCAGCAGGGTCGACGATAGTCAACGCTGCAACAGTTTCAAAGATTGCGTCGTCTAGATAAATCAGCTCTGCTCCCGTCGTAGTAAAGAACACCCTCGTGATGTCCTTCGCCTGGGCATCGTAGGCGACCTCCAGCAATTCCGAGGCCCACTTTAGGTTGCCCACTTGGTCTAACTCCGGTCGCCGCTTGAACACCAGGTGATAGCCACCGCCTCGGGCACTCTCCTCCAGCATCAGCAGCCCCAGCTCGGCCTTCTTGGCAAGGATGCGCTCCTTCACCTTCGGCATCTCTTCGGGTGTCAAGTGGTCAATGTCCATCCCCACCGTGGTGCTCATCCTTTTCGAGCCCTTCAGACTTCCGTCGTCGTTGGGCAGACACGAGTAGTTCATCTGCACCAGACTCGCCTTCAGCGTCTCTTCGCCCTGTCTTATCCTGGCCACGTTCTCCTTCTGGAACCCGCCGTTCCTCAGCTTCAGGTACTCCTCTCTCGTCGGGACGGGGCGCATCATCTTTGCGCCCCCATTCCCCTTGTAAATATAATGTACACTCATGGTCTTTCACTATTCACTGTTCACTATTCACTAGAAATTGGGATAACCCAATTTCGCATTCAAAAATCGCAGGCCCGCCATCGTCCACGTCATGTACGTCTTGATCTTCTTTTCACCCTTCAGCGAGTACGAGACGTGGGTGCGCAGGGCGGTGTAGCCACGGCCGTCCAGGTCGCGCGAGATGTTCCAGTGGCCGCCAGCACGGTACTGTATACCCATGTCGCGCAGAATGGCGTTAAAATCGAAGGTGGTCATATTGAACGTCTTCGCCACCTGCGTCGCCGTCAGCGTGTCCTCGGCAGGCTCGTTCAGCAGGCGCAGACCCTCACCAATGATCTCGTCGGCCAGCGCCAGAATCTTCTTCGGACTGGGAAGGCACAACTGTTTATCATTTATCATTTTTCCGTTATCATTTAGAGCGTTAGCTCGCTCCGGTTCCTCCCATCTCAATACCAGTCGTGCACGCGCCTCGTCGTTGAACTTTGTGGCGATGTAGAGGCACTCGGTCTTGGTGAGTTGGTAACAAGGGCGAAGCTGTCCGTTAGCGTCCTTGTAAGACCCCAATCGAAAATTCGATGCGGCTATTTTTACCCACGCTGGCTCCATCTTGCGTATGGCTTCCATCACGTGAAAATGTTGTTTACCTGTCAGCTCGGCAATTTCGAGCGACGTCATTGTTTGTTCACTTTGTTCGTTCTTATAGATATTAATAATCTGTGTCATAATGTTGAGTTGATTTTGCGAGAAGAAGCATTCAGATTCCTTGGCCATTTACTCGAGAATATCCTCTTCCGCTTCAACTCAGGGTTTGTTTTAAATTCTATCAATTATCTCCGCATCGGTCAGCGGTTCGCTTTCAAAGAAGCGGTTGGCCTCCCATTCGCGTCGTAGTTCCAGACCCCGCAGGCGATGCCCGCCAGCAAACACCCAGCGCTTGAACTCACGCTGTATCTGCAGCTTCGTGCCACCCTCGCGAATCCTTCTTAGCAGGGTCGACTGGCGCAGTCGCCCGATGCCCACATTGTAAGCAAAGCTCACCAGCGCATCCAACTGCCCTTCCGAGCGGGCCACTTGCATGGCCTTCACCTGCCGTTCCACCTCGGCCACGTCCTGCCATAGCAGCTGACGTGCCCAATCCTCTGTAATCCGGTCGCCCATGCGGACGTCCCGGGTGTGTCCGTACCCGATGGTGGGTACCCCTGCAGCATCCCTGTAAGCCGTCAGCCGCAGACCCTCCATTTTCATCAGTTGTGACAATAGTCGTTCTGTTGTTTTCATCGTTGTTTGTATCAATAAGTCAAAGATCGTTTGTCCTTTCGACGATGCAAAAGTAGACATAAAAAAAATGCGCTCCAATCTCTTGGAACGCATTCGGAAAGTAATTTCGGTAAGTGTCTCCTATTTCGGTAAAAGTGGTCGGCAGACTTACCGAACTTCGGCAACTACTTCGGTAAGTCTATATGTTTTTCCTCAGAAACTCCATCAAAACGATTTCGCGGATAGAGGCACCGTTTTCTTTCCATTTATCAACGTGCAGACGCATGTAGGGATGATTGCTGATGGTACGCTGCACCTTGCCCACAGAACAGCAATACTCGAAAGTCTTGGGTAAATCCATGGCGAGGGCCTTGCGCTCGAAGTCGCTGACGCTCCCCTCATAGCCACAACAGTCACGGGCCACGCCATAGGCTACCGCCCACGACGACGATGCCCAGAATAGATGGGCGCCATCAGCCACCGCCTTGGCCAGTCGCTGCATCACATCGCCCTGCTGCTGGCGTTGCTCCTGCATCCGCTTGACAATAGACTGACACTCGCCATATGACCGGCGCACCACCTGCTTCACAATGGTACGCACCACGCCCGATATGCGCACGTTCATCGACTCCGTCAGCAGAATGGGCTGGAAGCGTTTGTTCATAGGACACAGCCAATGTCGCCCTTCTTCGTCGGTAAAGTACACCTTCGCCGTGTACTCACCGTCAATTTCTGCCACCACAATGTCGCCATCGTGAGGCCACGCCCCTAACTCCAGTCTCAGCATGTCGCCATCATGAATGTCGGCATCAATCATCGATTCACCTTGGGCACATAACTCCACCTGCGGGTGCAGGCCCACTGCAGACTTCGGCAGATAGTAGTAGCCCTCTATCATCTCGTCGTCAATGCTCAGCGGTGCCCCACAATTCACCCTTCCAGTCATGATGGGGATGGGTACGTCGCACAGTGTGTAACTGAATCCCTTGCTGTCAAGCCACGCCGTAGCCTCCTCAGCACTCATCAGCTGAGGAACAAATGTGTCGTTCTTCATACTTCGGCCTCCTTCCGTCCTGCGCCTTTCACATACTCACTCAGCAGGCTGCCAACGGCGGCCAGAATCATAAAAAGAAAAAATGCACCTTCCATAATCTTATTGTTTTTTGGTTAAACTTCGAATTACGGGTGCAAAGTAAAAGAGAGGGTGTTTCAAAAGTCGTAACACCCCACTAAAATTTAATATCTTTTAAGATTTTCGGCTATCATTTGGCGCATTTTCTCGCGCAAAGCCAAAGGTTCAAGCACTTCAATGCCGTCACCATACGATAGCAGCTGGCCCAGGAAGTCAGCAGTGGGACGGATGTCGAGGGAGAAGTCGGCGTAATGCTCAGTGCTGGCTATTTCTCGCTGCGAAGGGTGCAGGGGCAGCGTGCGCAGGTAGTTGGGCGTTTTGTTGTGGGCACGCAGCACGACGTGGGCCATGGGCGTATTGTCCGTCAATACACCATAGTACTCAGAGAAATAATCCTGAGGAGAGAAGTCGGCAGGCATCACGAACGGCTTGTCTGTCAACTCCACCTTCGTCATGCGGTCCAGCGCATAGATACGCATCTGCTCCTCGTCATTCAGCGCCAACAGGTACCAGCGGCGCTGCGACAGCTTCAGGGCATAGGGACATACCACCTTCTCATAGCCCTCGGCCCCGAACTTCTGGTAGCCCATGCGCAGGCGGTGGTTGCTCTTGATAGCGCTGATGATGGTATTGAGATACTGCTCGCCGACGGGTGCATTCTCCAGCACCAGCCGCTCCTTCACGGCAGCGCTATCGGCCAGCACGCCATGCACGGTGAGCGTGGAGAACAGCCAACTCTCGATGCTGTCATCGCTGATCACTTTCTGGTTGCTGATGTAATACTTATACGTCTTGGGCTCGCACTCGATGATGATGCCAAACATGTCCTGAATGGCATCGCGATGGCGATAGAACGACACGCGATACAAGGGGTTGCCGTCGGCCACCCTATCGTCCATCCATTTCTGGTTCAGTTCCTCAAGCGTCAGCTTGCCATAGGCCCTGAGCGTATTAATAATCCAGATGTACTGGTGAAATATCTGAGCTGGTTTCATAGCTGCAAAAGTCGTGTTATTTTATGGGCTTGATGGGGTCGCCCATCACCTCCACGATACCCACGTCCCTCGTATGGAATCTTCCCGTAGGCACCAATCAATCAGAGGGACATTTCAATCAGAGGGACAGGTCCCTTTGATTGAGTTTGTATATACTAGAATCACTCAATCACACTTGGCATTAGAAGGAACGCGCAAGTTCTTCATTATCAGAAGACTGCGAGCCTACTGTTGAAACAATTTCACCATCATCACTGTTGTACGACGTTCATGCTTTCAATAGTCACCGTGCCACAACTGCCATTAGAGCCTGCACCGATGCTGTTGGGAGCCTCTGCCCCCTTGGTAGCTGTGACGCTGGTGACCGTATTCTTGATGGTGATGTTGCCACAGCTGCCATTATTGCCACTACCGATGCCTGCAGCCCATTTGCCTCCTGTGGCTTGTATGGTACCGCCTTCCATCACGATGTTGCCGCAGGGGATATTATTTCCACCTCCGATGCCTGCGCCATAGCCGTTGTTGTTGCTGGCAGTGAGAGTTCCTGAGCCGCTGATGGTCAGCGTGTGGCCTGAGGGCACGAAGATGCCGGAATAGTCAGGAGCGAATCCTTTTACGGTGTTCGTCGTTCCAGCTTCTAGAACGATGGTGGCATTGCCCAGGCAGGTGATGCCGGCATAGTCGCCACTGGTCCAACCACCATTGGCATTGATGCTCACGTTTCTGAACGTCACCGTGGCACCGTCAGCAATGGAAACCTTCACATTCTTTTCAAGGATGCCGCCCACTACCCTACCGTTTTCTATGGTGTAGTCAGCTTCAAGGTTGTTCAGGATGACAAGATCATAGAAGCTGATGGCTAAATTGTTATACAACTTGCCCACTTCCAGCGAAATCCTCTTGCCGCCGAAACCATACACTTTATCGTCCGTGCTTGCTGTCATCGACACCCACTGGTTGTTCATGGGAAGCATGGCAACATAGATGCCAGAGGTACCGAACGTCCCCGATGACGGTGTCACGACGTAGCTGTTCGTGCCGTCGTTGATGGTTAGCCTTGTGATGCCGTCGATGGCATTACCGTTCAGCTTGGGTGTAATCTTGCCGATGAGAACACGGTTCACCATGCTTACCGTCGCCGTAGTGCTGCAGGTGGTGCCGTCGGTGGCCAGGATAGCACTGCCCGTGGCACCGTCGTAGTTGGCGCTGATGTCGGCAAGTGTTCCGTGCTGACTGGCCAGCTTACTGGCGTCAAGGGTACCGTCCGAAAGATTCATCAGTCCGGCAGGATAGACGAACTTCACCGCGCTACCGTTCTTCGCGCTGACAAGTGTCGCCGTGATGGTGGCTACCCCCTCGCTGACTTCCGTCACGCTGGCCGTTGCCGTAGCGAAAGAATCGTCCGTTTTCTGATAATAGAGAGCTATCTGCTCTCCCACGGTCCATACCGTCTTGCCGTCGGCATTGACCGAGCGTACTGTTCCCATATTCAGAGTCGTGGTGAAGAACTGCGAGACCGGCATATCGGAATGCCCGCCGTGAGCATCATCCTTCGAACAACTCCCTGTCAGCATCACTCCCATCAGCAATGCCATGATGAACAAACTGTTATATACTATTGTCTTCATGTTGTCCCTAAATGTTTATTGTTATCACTCAGCAAAAGGATTGCTATTATCTACCTTATAGTCTTCCCTGTCACTGACACTATTGGCCTTGGCACTTCCTGCGAGGATAGAGCTCCTCGTCGGCATTTTGACAACCCTCATGGTCGGGAAAATATATGTTTTCTGTTTCATAATGAAATATATAATTTGTCTATCAATTGTAAATGGCACTACTTAACCACCTTCTTCTCGCCGTTCTTGATATAGACGCCCTTCTTGGCAGGCTCGTCTTGCAACTTGCGTCCACTCAGGTCGAACCAGTTGTCCTGGCCTTCGCTTCCTACCGTAATGCTGTTGATACCAGAGCTGAGCATCAGCGACAGCTCTACCACACCCTCGTCGAAGGAACCGTAAGAGGCATCACTCACGAAGGTCATCGTGGCTCCGGCGACGGAGTACTCCTGTTGCTGGTACCAGGCCTTGAGCGTCAGAGGCTTGTAGGTGTCCTCTGCCGAGATACCCATCACGGTCAGGAAGTAGTATCCTCCCTTGCACCTCACGGTTCCACGACACTCGCCATCGATGAATGCCGCCATCTCCGCATCGTCAATCTCCATGCCGTCAGGTGCTGTCAGGTTCGCCAGCACAGTCATATTGTCGGGGAAGCGGTTGATGTCGTCCACCGTCCAGTGACGTTCGTCGTCAGCCGCAGCCTTTCTGCTGACAGCCTGTATAGCCGGCAGCGTCACCTTCGGATAGTGGAAGTCCTTGGACTCGCCAGCCTTCGACAGATAGAGGTAGCCGCATGCCGGAGCAATCTCCTGCAACATGCCTTCCCATACGAAGCCGTTATACTGGGCAAAGCTCGTGCGGCTCTTCACCATGTCACCCTTCTGGGGATTAAGGTCTGCAAAGGCCACATCGGGTGGCATCACATAGCTGGTCAACGGGCCTATCCAGTTCCATCCGCTTCTGATGGTTTGCTTGGTTTCCTCCACATCGACGGGTTTTCCGATGACGCTGAAGTAGTAGTCATCCTTCATCCTGACCTTGTACATCTGTCCGGCAGCCAGCGAATCCAGCATACCCAACAGTTCGTAGCTCATGGTCTGGTCGTTGAACTTAGGCTTGTCACCTGCCGTGTGTCCCTTCACCTCATACATCATCTTGATTACGTCAGGCTTGAAGACGTAGTTGGCATGCAGCGAGTCGCTGTCCATTCCCTTCACATAGAGCGACACCCAGTTCCATCCCTTATCCAGTGGCCGTTGCTGCTTGATGGCATCCGTCGCGATGAAGTTGACAGGACTATCGTAGCTGCCCAGTATGTCATTGGACCTGAAGGTCAGCGAGTCTTTCAATGCCGTGTCGTCGCCTGGCATCTGGTAGAGCACCAGCGGGCAGGTGATGCCCGTAGAGCTGTCGTAGAGCTGGAAGCCGCAGTTATTATTACTGTTATCGTTGGTCTCGCCATAGATGACAAGGTTCACGTAGTAGGCATCGCGGTTGGGAACATATACCGGTCGTGCCACGCCTACGCACTGTCCTGCTGCGTTGAATGCGCCTATCTTCGAGTCCTCATACACCAGCATCCTGTTGCCGACGTAGATTTGTCCGGTCAGCGTCATGTTGCTCATGTACTGTCCTGCGTCGAAACTCCAGTCAGGCTCGTCGCCCGTCACCACCAGGCTCAGGTTGCTGCTTCTGACGATGCCCTGCTTGTCCTTGACGTAGATATAGTCCTGATAGTGTCCCACGGGGATGTTGGCCGGTATGGTGAACGCCAGCGTCGTGCCTTCGGTATCGGTCGTTCCGATGGTGTCGCCGGTCTTCAGCCACCAGGGCAGGTTCACCAGTTCATAGTCCTCTGCAGCATTGCTGGCCGATGCGACGGTAGCCTCCACGGTGATGGTCTCGTCGAAGTTCTTCCTGACACGGTCGTTGTCCAGCGTCAGGCGCAGTGCCGACCAGTTGCAGCGGAAGGTCCATTCCACAGGTTCCGACACGTTACCGTGCTCATCCTTGACGTTCTTCACCGTGATGGTGATGTCGTTGCCGTCCATGCGTGGCAGCATGTCATCGGGGAACGAGAGATAGATTTCCTTGTCCGAGGCAGTGAAGTCGAACTCCGTAGCGTCGAGCCGCATGCGCTGTGAGCCAGGCAGCAGTGCCGGAGCCGTGATGCCCTGTGCGGGCAATTCGCTGTTTTTGATGGAGAACAGCTCCCCGGCCGTTCCGAAGTTGTCCGTCTTGAACTCCGTGATTACCGTTCCCGTCTGCGTGCGGTGGATGTCCTCGAACGGGAAGTAAGCCACCAGTCCTGCATAGCTGTTGTCCAATCGCTCGTAGCGGTGCTGATCGATGGAGTTGCCCATGAGCGATGCATTCCAGATGCGCAGCTCATCGACGTCGCCGCAGAACTTCTGTCCTACGTACATTATGCTGCCGGCAGGAACCGGAATGTTCGACTCAGGCATGGTCTTCACCGCTTTTCCGTCCACATAGGCAATGGCCGACATGCCTCTGCGCACGTTCAGTGCGAAGTGGTGCCAGCTGTTATCGCTGTAGTCTGTGTTGCTGAGCACCTCATGGCTCTTGGGCTTCACCTCTTCCACGCCGCCAGTTTTCACGATGTCGTAGGTGTTGATGGCCAGTTTGCCGTCCTCGAATCCCACGCTGATGTTCTGAGGAATGTTCAGCAGGCTGGCATTTCCGTTCTTAGCCTGCTCTCCCCGGAACCACATCTCAATGGCGAAGTTGTCAGTATTGCGCGGTGCAAAGGTCCTGATGTCCACCGCCAGTGAGTCGTTGGCTTCAAGGTGTGCACTCAGGTTCCGGTTGTTGATGTACCAGCTCTCGTCGGTCATCTCCATGTTGCGTGAGCGGGCCTTGTCGACCAGTGTCAGACCGTGTCCCTCGTCCATGCGCCAGTATCCAAGGAGTCCTGGTACGTAGGCCGCCTTCAGTTCCTCGCGGCTCACGTAGAGCTGGTCGATGTCCTTGGCCACGTTCCACAAGGCCAGGTCGCGCATGCGTCCCACCATACTGTTTCCGCCGACGGCGAGCTTGCCCTGTCCGTCCAGCATCTCTGTTGTCTTGTTTTCAAACAGCACCACCGGTCTGTCGTGCGCATCGTCGGCATAGATGGCGTTGACGGTGGCATGGCTGTCGGTGAGTCCGTTGCGGTTATAGGTCATCGCCAGATAGACCCACTTGCCTTCGGGGATGCTCACGTCGGATGTGTACACCTCACTGCCCACGGTGAGCTGAGCCTTGCCGTCGTCGGTCGTGCCGAAGGCCAGCCCCTGGCTCTCAGTGCCGATGCGGACAATGTTTCCGTCGCCCTGACGGTATATCCAGGTCTCGACGGCCAGGTCGGTGCCTGCCAGCTGATAGGCCGACTGTGTCTTGACACCGTTGCTCTCCAGCTGCAGCGCCACGTCGGGGTTGTTCACCTGGTTCTTGCCGAAGATGGCGTTGTTCAGGTTACCCTCTATGATGAAGTTGTCGCTCTTGCTCAGCGCATTGGTGTTGAACGCCTCGTTGAAGGTCAGGTGGATGTTGCCACGATCCACATAGTCTGACGTGCCCTGCGGATAGGGCGAGCCCAGCACCTTCGGACCGCGCAGATCCTGCGTCACCTCAACAATGTCGGTGGCGTATGTCACCTCCTCATAGCCGTACATGCCGAAGGTCTGTGTCCGCAGTTCGTAGATGCCGTCCTCGGCGAAGGTCACAGCCGTTGAGAACTGGGCCCCTTCGGGCAGCTCCTCCACATCGGGGGGCAGCACATCGTCCTCGTCTTTCTTGATCTGCCACTCCTTAGCCAGCGACCAGTTGTTCATGCCTTTGCGGCGGTACTGCACGCGGACGCCTTTGAGTCCTTCGTCCTGGCGGTTCAGGTTGGTCATCGTCACCAAGAAGCCGCCGTTGTTCTCATAGTCGCTGCGGTTCAGCACCGTGCGGTTCACCGCCATGTCGATGGTGGCCGAGGCCGGGATGAAGTGGACGCTGATGGCTACGGGGCGGCTGATGGTAGAGGTGTCGTTCAGCGACCTCAGCACCAGCTTGATGTCCTCGAAGTCCATGACGCTGCGGTCGCCCGCCGGTTGCGACAGGTAGAGCACCTTGTCGATGGTCTGACCGCCCTCCATCCTGAAGGTACGGCCCTCGTGGCCGCTGCTCAGCTCATAGCCGTCGATGGTGAGCACGGCGCCCTTGGGGTTGGTGCCGTCCACGCACTCCAGCTTATAGGTGCAGACATTGTTGGTCTCGCTGGCGTTGACGAGCTTCAGGTTGAACTTGGCAGCCGTTCCCGACGGGATGTTGGTCAACGTCGTGGCCCCGTCGACACGCAGGTCGGGGTTCTCCACACGCATGGTGGCCATGTCGAGCTGGACACCCGGGTTGTGGTACTTGGTGTAGGTGGCCCCCTCGTAGGGATTGCTGCTCTGTCCGCCACGGGTGCGGAAGACGGGTCCCCAGCCCAGCTTCGACTTGAACACATCGACCGACAGCGCCGTTGAGGGCTCGGCATCGCTCATCACCCAGGTGAACGTGTTGCTCTTCGACGTCTCCTTGCCTTCCGCAGTCTTGGTGCCGCTTGTCTTGTTCCACTGGTGCTGATACTCGGCTCGGACGCCACTGGCGTAAAATCCGACACGGAAGTCGTTGTTTTTGGTGTAGGAATGTGAACTGTCCTGCTGCTCCTCCTCGCTGACGGTGGTTGTGATGGTCTGGCTGACGCTGGTGCCGCCGGCAATGCTATAGTTCTTGTCAAGGTATTTTGCGTCGCCGAACACATTCAGCTTGTCGCGTTCGTTCTCGGCCATCTGGTTTCTCCAGTTGTTGATATGGGTGTTGCAGAGCTGCACGGAATCGGCATACTGGGCATTTGCCCCGAGTCCGTTGACAATTTTGTAGGTGCCTACCTTTCCCCAGTCCTTGTCGCCTTTGTTGAGGGGGGTATAGAACATCACCCTGCCATCCACCGTGGGAATATTTGTGGCGGTGGTGGTATCGGTGACATGAGTCAGGTAGTTGTCCCTCAGCATCAGCCAGTTGGGTATCAGCACATCCTCAATATACTGCTGGGGATAGACGAAGGTGGTGCCGAAAGTCTCACCGGTGCAAATGGTTTCCTGGCAATCCAGCTTGTATGAGCCATCGGTCTGCTTGAAAAGGTTGACAGCCTTGCCCTTTCCGAAGAGCAGGTTGGTTTTACAGCCTATGTAGGTGTCGCCGTTGTTCTGGGTGTAGGTGTCATAGGCTGGCGTCGACAAGGCTTCCGCCACAGAGTAGGAATGTCCGTTTCCTGTGGAATAGTTGTTGTCCCACACCTCATCCTCACGATGGTCATTTCTAACGCCGACGCCTATCTCAGTACCCACTGAAGTTATTGTTGTAGTATTTTTTGAGACAGATATTACAATGCCTACTTCAGCAATGATACCTCCACTGTCGGTATAGCCCCAGTTCTTTGACGACATATAATTATAGCTGACGACAGAGTCGGTAGCCCAGGTAGCGTAGCTGGTGCTGCCGGGTGGGCGGCGTATCACCATGTCGATGCAGTCAGGTCCCTCGGTCACGAAGTTTGTCCCCGTGGAGAGACCGCCCAAGACCACCATGTCAAGGGCACCTGACTGGCTGTCCGGGGCCTTCCACATCGTTTCACGTCCGTTCACCTCGGCGCTGATGGTGAGATGGCGGACGAAATTGTCGTTCACATTGGGGAAACCGGCCGTCCAGTGGTAGCCCACGGTGCCTGTTGCGTCGGGCACACAAGTGAAGCGTGACACTTCATAGACGTCGCCCGGCACCAGATGCTCGCCTTCATAGTCCACCTCTTCTGCCACGACAGCGGTCGAGCAGCTGCCCTCGTTCTCCACCGTGATGACGGCGTCGCGGGGCACCTCGGCGAAGACGGCCTTCGTATCGACGTTGGTGTACGTCTCGCTCACTCCGATCATCATCGAGTACATCTTGTTCTGGCAGAACAGCGGGTAGCCGTAGTCATAGCTGAAGCTCTTGGCGTTGTCATCGTAAGTCACCACTGTCACCTCTGTTTCGTCTCTGGTAATCGGATTGAGCGCCGTCACCTTCTCCGCTCCGAAGGCCCCGTACTTCATGTCTTTCTGGGTGACGGTGATGTGGGGTTCGTTGCGCAGCTGGCGCATGAACTTGGCTGTATAATAATAGTATTGTGTATTGGATGCTGTTTCATCATCAGCATTATAGGTGAGCGAGTCGCACTTCAGCGAATTCTCGTCGGTGGCCGTGGCGTTGATGACCGGCAGGTTCTGCGTGAAGAGGCTCAGGTTGTTGTACATGGCCCCGTCGCCCTTCTCGTCGTTGGGGAAGGTGATGCTCTCCACCTTGTACCTCAGCGGAGGCAGCATGGCCGAGAACTCGCCCGTTGCCGGGTCGGTGGCGATGTAGATGAACTTGGTGTTGCTGTTGTCGGTCGCCGTTCCCGCTCCACGGTAGGCCGTGCTCCTGATGCTGTCTGTGGCACTCTCCACGCTGATAGGCGTGGTGCCGAAGGTCTTGTTGCCGCGCTCGTCGGTGAGGTAGTTGAACGAGCTTTGCACGTCGCGGTCCAGGCTGAGTTTCAGCACGGCCTGTCCTATGCGGTTGGTGCTGCGCCTGAAGCCTAACGGCTCGTTCTCGTCCTTGTAGCCTCCGTTGATGCGCCCGGTGACGTTCACCAGTGTGGAGTCGGTGAAGTTGACCACCTCGTCCTGCATGAAGTTGTAGGTCTCACCCTCCTTCAAGGGGAAGGCCGTCAGCCTGTGACCGTTCCTGTAGGCCTCGATGCGGTGCTCTCCGATGGGTACGCTGATGGTGTACTCTCCGTTGACGTCGGTAGTGACCACTCCCTCGCTGGTTGAGGCATAGTTGTCGTCAATCTTGAATTGCACGCTATCCACGGGAATGTTCGTGTTCTGGTAGGTCACCGTGCCCTTGACGGTGAAGGCCGAATTGTCGGTGAAGTCGTAGTTGTTCAGCGCCAGAGAGCTGGCACTGATGAATCCGTTGCGCGATGTGGGCGTGAAGGTGTGTATGCCCTTCGACGGTGTGAAGGTGTAGGTGGTGCCCGAGCCTATGAACGGTATGCCTCGGATGGTGTATTCGCCATTGGCATTGGTCACGCCGTAGCGCGAGAGCTGCTCGTAGGAGGGTATCACTTGCTTCGACGTGATGTTGGTTCCCAAGGTGGCATGGCGGCCGTTGGGCACGTCGTTGGTGTAGCTGACGTCGAACACCAGCTTGTCTATGCCCTCGTCCATAGGCCAGTAGAGCATGAGGCCCGCCTCGCGTCCGCTCAACACGCGGTCGTTGTAGTTGGTCTTCTCCTTGTCGGTGAGCAGGTGGTTCCAGACACGCACATCGGAGAAGTAGCCGTGGAAGGCGTTGGCGTTTAACAGTCCCTCAGAGCCACCCAAGGAGAAGTAGGGCGAAGGTAATACTTCGTCATCATTAGTTTTGTCATCTTTAGACATGGTGATATCCTCGTCGATTTCTTCCCCTGTGTCAAGCAAATAGTCTCTCCACATAAAACTATAATATCCTGTTGTCTCTAAGGGTGGGACACCGAGGTCATAGAACCAGACCAAATGACCTTTGTAAATAACATAATGTTGGGGAAGGCCTGAGACAAGACTCGCCCCAACAACCTCACTTTTCTTTGTGGCACTGATCGATGTGCTGTCGTTCACGCTGACTGCCGTTTGCCCTTGGCTGGACGCTAATGACAGCAACGAATAGATGTCGGGCTGAAGCGAAATGTTCAAATCGTAGCTTATACACGTACATTTATTAAAAGTGACCGTTACAGGGGAAGCTAAATCCCATAGTTTTCTGTAGACGTATGTGTTGGTTTCGATGCCCCCCCAAGTCCAGCTCCACATTTTCTGATAGGACCAGCCCCCATCCCAATTACTTGTAAAAGCTTTTCTTTCACTTTGAGTTTGAACAGGGACACCATCACTGGTACGAACATAAGGTTGATCCTCATACTTTCTCTCAGCAATTCCCCTAATTCCGGTGGCCTTGGTGAAAGTTTTTGTTACGCACTCTCTTTGTGTACTTGTACTGTACAGCTGATAGCTGCCATCATCATTGATGGCTCCTACATACAGCTTGCCGTAGTTCGGAACATTGGCGATGACGGAACCTACTCTCAGGTCGGCATCGGGCCGTACAAACATCTGCACGGTGTAGTCCTTGTCATTGCCGAAAACCTTCACCATCGATGTGGTGTCGGCCCGCCAGGTAATACCCGTTGATGCACCATCGACCCGCTTCGAATAGGACTGGGCGGCATTGCTCTCTATCTCGTCGTTTGAGGTCAGCGTCACACGGACACCTTCCACCGCAGCGCTGCTGTTGTTGTAAGTGATGCTGCCCGAGACGACGCCGCTTGACTGGCTGAAGCCGTAACACTTCTTCGAGTAAATCTTAACATCCGTGGCGCTGCGCTGGCCTTGGTAGGCCTCCACCTTGTATTCGTAATAAAGACCGGCACTCACGTTCCTGTCCTCAAAGGAATAGGTGGAGCCTGTGCCCGACACAGAGCCGATGGCCGCCCAGTCGTCGCTGTCAACCTGACGGTGGAACAAGTCGTAGGTAGTGGCAGCGGTGCCCGACTGCTCGGCACTCCACTGCAGCAGCACGCTGTTCTCGTAGGTGCCTTTGGTGGCATCGAACTCCGTCACCTCCGTACCTGCCAAGAGGCTGGCGTAGATGGTATTGCTCTTAATGATGTTGTCGCCATTGTTCAGGGGGAGCCGGATTTCGTAATTGTAGGTCACACTCTGGCTGGAAGCAGTTTCGTCGTTGAACGTCGCCCAGTAGCTGACGCTGGGGTCGGCATCGCCGTAGGCACTGCCTATGTTCTCCCAGTTGCCATTGGGAGCCTTGCGCCACACCTGGAACTGGGCCGAGCCGTTCACTGGCACACGGCTGTACTGCCATTTCAGCTGGATGCTGGTCTTCACGGTTTCGTCCTGCTGAAAGTCTTTGATTTTCACCTGGGGGGCCGTCGACATATTGTCGGTCTCAACGTATCCCAGATAGGTTATCATGGCGCTTGAGGGCGCATCGGAAAGAGAACTATAGTCGCTGGCAGTACCTGAGAAAACGACCTTGGTCTCGTTGCTATCAAGCCAGGCTTTAGGCACTATGAAACCCCTGTACTTATAGTATTTGTTGACTCCAATGCCTCCGTCTTCATAGCTGGTCTCTCCCGACTTCGGAGTGTCGATGGCTATTTTTGTCCAGCTCGCTCCGCTCTGCGCATTGCCGTTTTCCTTGGTTTCGAGACGGTAAATGATGTATCTCAGGTCTTGCTTATAATAGTTGCCTGTACTGGGCAGCGACCAGATGAGCCTGTTTTTCTTGCTGAACTGGTTGTATTCCACCGCCACGGAGGTGGGTTTGGGAACGGCAGGCACTACGGCATCATGGGTGTAGCTGTAGGTGTCTTTGTAGTAGTAGGTTGACGTTTTCTTGTTCTTCAAACCGTCGGTGACCTTCACCGTTGCCTTCACTTTCTGGAAGTTGCCTTTGTCGCTGCTGATGTTGATGTAGACCGTCGAATCATTGCTGCCACAGTCGAAAGTCTTGGTCTCAGTCTTCTTCGTCCCGTCGTTGAGCGTGTATTCCAGCTTGACCTCATAGGAGTTGTCGAACTGATAGTAGTATTTCAACATCGGATGGTCGGCTATTCCCTTGACGCGAGGGGGCATGGTAAAGGCTATTTGCTTGGCATTGGGTCGCGAAAAACTGTAATCCTCACGGTCCAGTGATTCTTGGTTCAGCCTCTTCGGCAGGTAAATGGGGCCGTTCTTGGTAAGCTCATAGGTATGACTACCGTCATCGTGGCCCTCTATGTCCAGCTCCATATAGAGATACAGGGTCTTTTCGGAAAGCCCAGGATCCCAGTAGTAGTCAACCACGGCGTAAGGCTTTTGATGGTTGTTCGATGCATTGACATAATAGGTTTTAGACGTATCGTAAACTACCAGGCTGTCACGGTCGCGGTACACGTTGTGGACAATAGCGGAGGAACCTTCCCTTTTGGTGAGCATCATTACAGGAAAGGCATCATGTTCATCCTGATTGGAGTTCCACATGGTCATGAGCGAATATTTGGTACCTTCCTTATTAGGTTTTTCGTAAGCAACGACTCTTCCCGCATCCATCCAGCTGTCATGGCCTTTTAGGTCGGCGACAAGGGCTGTGATGCGTATGCGGTTGTTGCCCACTAACTCAGCATGGTAATGGCTGGATGACAGCATGTCGTTGGCACGTGCTTGCCTCGGGCACAACAAAATGGCCATGAAGGCGGCGAGCCATAGGAGGTGTTTAGTCTGTTTCATATCTTTATAGGTTTAGTTTATCTTACTTGTCATGTGCAAAGATACGTTATTTTACCAAACAGTATGTTCTCACGGCGCACAATTTTGTTCTCACGGCGCACAAACTACTTTTTTTTACGCAAATTCTACATTTCATCGGAATATTGTCGTATGGGAAGGTGAGATTTCTTCATAAATCATTTGGCAGATTATGAAGAAAACACTACCTTTGCACACAACATACAGAATATGAAAAAACTTATCTTCCTCTTTGCGACACTGCTGGCGCTGGGCGCTTGTCAGGAAAAGAGTCAGCCAACCGCCGTTATGGTATCGGATGCCGACAGCATCTATACCTATGATTTTATTAAAATGCACTTCGTGAAGGAGCCGGAACGGTGTCTAGGGCTTATCGATACTGCCGAGATGAAGGGGACGATGACCCAGGACAGCTGTAACATGATGCGCAGCTATGTGTATAACACGGGTATGCAAGACCGCAAGCAGGGCCGACACTACATGCGGCTGGTACTGGACCGCGAAGGACTGGATAAGACGAGTGATGTCTATATCTCTACACTCGATGCTTACAGCACGCTATGCATGACGGAGGGAAAGGCCGAAGAGACGTTGAACGCAGCACTCGAAGGCATCGAACTGGCCCGCCAGCGCGGCTTTAAGCGCCAGGAGGCATCCTTCTACGCCACAGCAGGCTCAGCTATGGAGTTGCAGCGCCCCGGTTCGGGCGAGGCGTATTTGAGGAAAGCCATCGACATCATCAGAAGTATGGACGACGCAGGTGCCCAGCCTAAAGCGTCGTACTATATGAGTCTGCTGGCCCAGAGACTTGGCGAGAATAAGAAATATGCCGAAGGGGCACAGGTGTGCCGCGAGCGACTGGCCTTTATCGACGAGATGGAGCAGAAGGGCATCAAGATGCCTGCAGGCTACTACGAGAAACAACGGGGTGGTGCCTACTGTATATTGGCCTGCTGCGAGGCGGAGTTGGGACACATGGACGAGGCACGACGCGCAGCCGAGAGCTATGAGAAGACATCATACGCCAAGACACGTTCAGGACAGTTCAACATTCTGCCCTACTACGTTAAGACGGGTAACAAGGCCCGCGTGGAGCAGTTGAGCGAACGACAGGAGGAATTGCGACAGCAAGACGACACCATTAGCGAAATATATCGCACGCTGTTCCTCAACAAAACCAACCTATATCAGGCGCTGGGCGACTATCGCCACGCCTTTGAGGCTGCCACGCGTGCTGCCATCATTCAGGACAGCCTCGTGGCACGAGAGCGCGACAGCAAGGCTGAAGAGTATGAGGTAATGTTTAAGACACAGGAGGCTGAGATGGCTCTGAAGGAGAAAGAGGCCAGCGAGCGCATACTCCTTATTATTATTATAGCTCTCGTCACCATACTTGTTCTGGCTGCACTCTTACTTTGGCGCATCATCGTGGACAGACACCGACTGAACGAACGCAACCGCGACCTGTATGTCACCATACAACAGATGCTGGAAAAGGAGAAAGAAGCGGAAGAGGCTCTGGAAGAGATTCCTGAGACGGCTCTGTCGAGCACCCAACAGCTGTATCAGCGCATCGTCAGACTGATGAAGGAACAGAAACCCTATACCGACAGCAACATGAATCGCGAAAGTATGGCGCTGATGCTGGGCACCAACTACAATCTGGTGGCTGATGCCATACGCGAATGTACCAAAGGACAATCCATCGGCGACTTCATAGAAGACTGGCGACTGCGCCATGCCGCACAAATGCTGGTCAAGACGAATGAGTCAATAGGCGTCATCATGGAGGATAGCGGATTCGTCAGCCGAAGCCACTTCAACACCTCGTTTCGAGAGCGGTTCAAGATGACGCCTTCGGAATATCGGAAGGCAATCAGGTAAGAAGGAGTTCAACGGTCTGCGTCGTTAATGGACAAGGACCTTACGGCCGTCCCTAACGTAGATGCCTGGTGTGGTGGGGGTGGCGCCGCGCACGAAAGTGGCTCCAATGCCAATGGCCGTCCAGTTTGCCGAGGTGGTCCCTGTCATGGCATAGACTTCATCCCAACTGGATTGCGCCCACGCTCCCTGCGCGACGGCGCAGAGCAGGGCGAGGATGAGTAATAATTTCTTCGTTCTCATATTGTTATTAATTATTGTTTTTTATCAATGCTGTCAACAGAAACGTAGTACCCTT
>JAEEGH010009531.1_pt1 | contig 22631 bp, 23 predicted proteins | sample 9134181 | NCBI WGS metagenome assembly JAEEGH01 (sample SAMN16246544, study PRJNA631951) | gut metagenome | biome: gut microbiome; feature: rumen; material: DP-attached | host: Bos | place: Iran: Karaj | collected 2018-10
GAAGTTCCAGATCGGCTTCTCTTGAATCAACCGGGTTGATGAGGTATTTCTTAATACTAGAAATATCGTTTTCTGATAAATTGCCAAACAAAGCATATATCTTTGCTGATTTAACAAGCGGTTTATCGATCTGTGAAACAAACTGAATACACTGAGCTGCAGAATCAGCTCTTTGGTCGAACTGTCCGGGAAGGTATTCCACTCCGAATACAGTTGCTGAATTCATGTCAGGTAAAACAGAATACGCTATATCAAGCTGAGGTTCAGAGAAGATATATTTAACGGAATAATCGAATATATCCTTATCGACATTTTCAACATCATATCTGTTGAATAGTCTGACGTTTTCAAGATTTGTTATGTTCAATGATAATTTAATGTCATTGAGCAATGATCTTGCTTCATTGGCAAGCGCCGGTTTCTTTTCAACATAAACTCTGTATATCACGATTAATTCTCCAATGCCTTTAATGCACGGCTTCCTATATCGTGTCTGTAATACATATTTTTGAAATAAATTGTATCAACCAGTTCATAGGATTGCTTTATCGCATCTTTAATTGAATTGCCTGTTGATGAAACGCCGAGAACACGTCCGCCATTGGTATATAGCTTGCCATCATTCATCTTTATACCGGCAGAATAAACATACGGAAGTGTTTCAGCAGGAATATCGATCTCAAAACCTTTTTCGTAAGAGAGTGGATATCCGTCTGATGCCATGATTACACAGCATGCCGATTTATTGCTTAATTTCACTTCACAGTCTGCAAGTTTTTCATTTGTAACTGCCTGCATTATCGTCAGAAGATCAGAATCAAGAAGTGGCAGAACGACCTGTGTCTCAGGATCGCCGAATCTGCAGTTATATTCAATAACTTTCGGGCCGTCTTTTGTGATCATAAGACCGAAATACAGACATCCTTTGAATGTTCGCCCTTCTTTATTCATTGCTTCAATTGTAGGAATAAATATTTTTTTCATGCATTCATCTGCAATGCTGTCAGTGTAATACGGATTAGGGGCTATCGTACCCATACCGCCTGTATTAAGGCCTTCATCATGATCATAAATGCGCTTATGATCCATTGAGGAGATCATTGGTTTAATGGTTTTTCCGTCTGTGAATGCAAGGACAGATACTTCGGGACCTTCAAGATACTCTTCAATTACGACGTTGTCCCCGCTTGCTCCGAATTTCTTATCCTCCATTATTGTCACAATTGCATCTCTGGCTTCTTCTCTAGTCATTGCAATAATAACGCCTTTGCCAAGAGCAAGTCCGTCGGCTTTTATCACAATGGGAATATTGCATTTTTCTATATATGCGAATGCATCTTCGGGATTACTGAATGTTTCATATTCTGCAGTTGGAATATGATATTTTTTCATAAGATTCTTTGAGAACACTTTGCTGCCTTCAATGATTGCAGCATTAGCACGCGGACCAAAACACGGGATACCGACTTTTTCCAAAGCATCCACGCAGCCGAGCACTAATGGATCATCAGGTGCAACAACTACATATTCGATCTTCTTATCAAGACAAAATTCGACGATTTTGTCTATATCTTTTGCGTTTATATCTACACATTCAGCATCGAGAGCTATTCCACCATTGCCAGGAATGGCATAGATGGACAGTTCCTCTTTGGATTCTCTCAGTTTCTTAATTATGGCGTGTTCCCTTCCGCCACTTCCTACTACTGCAATTTTCATAAAAACACCCTCAAATCAATGATGGAAAAGTCTCATTCCGGTGAAAGCCATTACCATGCCGTATTTATTACAGCATTCTATGACTGCATCGTCACGGATACTGCCGCCTGGTTCTGCAACATACTTAACACCGGATCGTTTTGCGCGTTCGATATTATCAGAGAACGGGAAGAAAGCATCTGAACCGATTGAAACATTATCGATTGTTTTCAAATATGCAATCTGTTCTTCTTTTGTGAATCGTTCAGGCTGTTTTTCAAAATAGTTTTGCCATATACCATCGGCACAGACATCTTCTTCATTCTGATTGATGTAACCATCAATGACATTGTCACGGTCAGGTCGTGCGATCTTATCTTTGAATGGTAATGACAGTACTTTTTCATGCTGTCTGAGGAACCATGTATCAGCTTTGGTACCGGCGAGTCTGGTACAGTGGATTCGGGACTGCTGCCCTGCACCTACACCTATAGCCTGACCATCATAGGCATAGCATACAGAATTGGACTGTGTATATTTAAGAGTAATAAGGGAAATGATGAGATCTCTTACAGCATAATCCGGAAGATTTTTATTTTCGGTCACGATATTCTGGAATAATGATGCATCGATCTTATATTCATTTCGATTCTGTTCATATGTGATACCGTAAACCTGTTTATGTTCGATCGGAGCAGGCACATATTCTGGATCAATTTTAACAACGTTGTAACCGCCCTTTCGTTTTGCTTTTAAGATCTCCAGTGCCTCATCAGTATATCCGGGAGCGATGATACCATCACTTACTTCTCTTTTGATAATTTTTGCTGTGGTTACATCACAGATATCTGATAAGGCAACCCAATCACCGAATGAGCACATTCGATCGGTTCCACGGGCACGGGCATATGCACAGGCAAGAGGAGAATCATCAAGTTCTTCGATGTCATCGACGAAACAGGCTTTCTTCAGTTTTTCCGGTAATTTGATACCGACTGCTGCTGAAGTCGGACTGACATGTTTGAATGAAGTAACGGAAGGAAGTCCGGTTGCAATCTTCAGTTCCTTTACAAGCTGATATGAGTTGAATGCATCAAGGAAATTAATATAACCGGGTCGTCCGTTAAGGACTTCTATCGGCAATTCTTTACCATTCTCCATATATATACGAGCTGGTTTCTGGTTGGGATTACATCCGTATTTCAATTCAAATTCATTCATCGTTCTCTCTCCCGTTTAGTTATATTTATTGATCAGTCTGCTCTGTCGTTTATTAGTTTCAATGTCGATATAGCGAACATAAAGTGAGATTTTGTTATCCTGATCAAGGTTATCCCAGATCTCATTTGCGAAATCATCTATCGAATCCGGAATAGCTATACGTTCGGGTTCTCCCTGGAATGTAGGAATGGGGTTGCCATCAGTGACATATGTATGGATGAAATGTCCAAGTCCTTTGATGGATGGATATTTGAAGTAATATCGGGCACATGCGGAGCCTTCAGCATCAATGCTCTTCAGGATACTCATTTTGTAGTTGAAACTTTTATTCGTAAATTCAAGTATACCGCTGATTCGAGGGGTGAAATTTGGAGCATCAGGTTCAAACTGTCTTGTGGCTAATGCTGATTCGAATGTGCCTCCATTTTCAAGTGAAACATAGATTGAATCAGTCTGGTTACCATTGGTAACTATTACAGAATTGTTAAAATCACGAACCGCTGCATATATGATCAATGAAGGATCCTGAACTTTGGATTCGTCATAAGGTTTTGTATAGATATCACCGTCTTCCTCAACAAAGATACGGTTTCGGGAATTCGCACTGCGGCCCATAATGAAATATGCAAAAGCAGCATACTTACCACTTTTACTGGTACCGATCATGATACCGCGCCCGACGTACGGATTGCCGTTTAGTCTTTCTTTAACTGTGGAAATGTCATAGATACTCATTTGTTACCACCTTGTTCTAGTAATTCTCTGGAGACAAGTTCAATTGCCTCCGGAAGTATTTTCCATTCAGCCTGTTTCATTACTCTTAGCTGTAATTTCTCAGGTGTATCTCCCTTATTAACCTTTACGGCTTTCTGAAGGATTATTTCTCCGCCATCAGGAATCTCATTCACATAATGGACTGTTGCTCCTGTAATTTTTACACCTCTTTCAAGTGCGGCTTCGTGTACCTTCAAACCATAGTATCCCTGTCCGCAGAAAGACGGGATAAGTGATGGATGGATATTGATAATCCTGTGAGAGTAACGCCTGGTAAAATCCTCACTTAAAATACTCAGAAATCCTGCAAGTACGATCAAATCTATATGTCGTTTATCAAGTTCAGAGATAATTGCCTTTTCAAAAGCTTCCTGTGAACCCAGATCCTTCTTAGTAAATACGGCAGAAGGAATATTATTATCTGAAGCTCTCTGAAGAGCGTATGCACTTTTCTTATTGGAGATAACAAGTGCAACTTCAGCATGACTGATAGTTCCGGATTTGCAGGAATCTATTATTGCCTGAAGGTTTGTTCCTCCTCCGGAAACCATAACTGCTACTTTAATCTTATTCATGAAGAATTACCTTACGAGTGTCTTTTGTTATCTTGCCGAGGATATATGGAGATATACCGTTTTCTGACAGTATGGCAAGTGCTTCATCGGCATCTTCTTTATTTACTACAACGATCATTCCAACACCCATGTTGAATGTATTGAACATATCATGTGTTGAAATATCACCGGCTTTCTGAATTAGTTTGAATATCGGAAGGACTTTTACATCATTCATATTAATGTCAGCTGTATATCCGTCAGGTAAACAACGAGGAATATTCTCATAAAAACCGCCGCCGGTAATATGTGAGATACCGTTTACCCTGACTTTTTCGAGAAGTTTTAAGACCGGTTTCACATATATTTTGGTAGGAGTAAGAAGAACTTCTCCCAGAGTCCTGTTATCAATCTCTGGAAATCTTTGAGCTATGGAATCCTCATTGATATTGAAGACTTTTCTTACAAGCGAAAAACCATTTGAATGAACACCGGATGAAGGTAATGCAATTATTACATTCCCCTCTTTGATATATTCTTTTCTGATCATCCTGGTTTCTTCAACGATACCAACTGAAAAGCCGGCAAGATCATATTCATCAATGGGATAGAATCCTGGCATTTCAGCTGTTTCACCGCCGACAACTTCAGAACCGGCATCAACGCAACCGTCACAGACACCCTTTACAATTTGGGCTATTTTTTCAGGATAGTTTTTACCACATGCGATGTAATCAAGGAAAAACAGCGGCTTGGCACCGCAGCAAATAACATCATTGACACACATTGCAACGCAATCAATTCCGATTGTGTCATGTTTATCCATTAAGAAGGCTAGTTTTAATTTGGTTCCCACACCATCTGTACCGGAAACAAGAATTGGATGTTCGTAACCTGTGAGATCAAGTTTGAACAATCCACCAAAATCACCGATAGTATTGGTTTTGTTGATAATTGTTCGAGCTATATGCTCTTTCATCAGTTCAACAGCTTTATATCCGGCAGTTATATCAACTCCTGCCTTTGCATAGCTGTCTGATCTTGAGTTCTCAATCATGTTACTCCTTTCCATTCCAGCAATAAGTGCATAATTTGCATGGTTCAAGACCTATTGCTTCTACAATACCCTTAAGTGTCTGGAATTCCAGTGATGCCAGGTGTAATTCCTTGCAGATTTCATCTCTGAGTTTCTTGCCCCGTTCTGTTTCAGGATCACTGTACTCATCGATATAATCCAGAGCCTTCTCCCCTTCTAGTTCATACATTTTTCGTCTTGCGATCAATTCCATATCTGAGGTTGCTCTGGAGAAATTTAGATATTTACAGCCAAACATAATCGGCGGACAGGCAGATCTCATGTGGACTTCTTTTGCTCCGTTTTCAAAAAGGAATTCAACGGTTTCTCTCAGCTGTGTTCCTCTAACAATGGAGTCATCTACGAATAAGAGTTTTTTATCTTTGATCAGTTCTTTGACAGGAATAAGCTTCATTTTAGCCACTTTATTTCTCTGTGACTGATTTGTCGGCATGAACGATCTGGCCCATGAAGGTGTGTATTTGATAAAAGGCCTAGCCAGATGTATTCCTGATTCGTTAGCATAGCCCATAGCATGAGGTGTTCCTGAGTCAGGTACTCCGGCAACATAATCAATATCTTTGTTGGTACCATGTTCATTATCGAATCTGGCCATGATCTGACCATTTCTGTATCTCATTGACTCAACATTTACGCCTTCATAGCATGAGGTGGGATAGCCGTAATAACTCCAAAGGAACGAACAGATCCTCATTTCTTTTTCAGGTGGTACAAGCTGTTTGACCTGGTCTTTTGTAATCTCGACTATTTCTCCCGGACCTAGCTCCTTGTAGTCATGGAATCCAAGTTTCTGATATGCAAATGATTCAAACGTGACGCAGTATCCATGTTCACTTTTGCCGATAATAACAGGAAGTCTTCCATATCTGTCACGTGCGGCAATTATTCTCCCGTCATCTGTAAGAATCAGAATAGATGCTGTTCCTACAATTTTTGACTGTGCATACTTTATGCCGTCGGCAAAATTGTCTTTTTTATCGATAAGAGAAACAAGTACTTCAACGGAGTTGATGTCTCCGTTGGTAAGTGCTTCGAAATGAAATGAATCGTTGTTCAAGGCATCATCGATGAGTTCTTTATTGTTGTTAATGATGCCAACTGAACATATAGCATAAGTGCCCAGTTTGGATTTGATCAACAGAGGCTGGGGATAATAGTCACTGATACATCCGATTGCGGATGTACCTTTCATTTCCTTAGCGATGTTTTCAAATTTAGTCCTGAATGGTGAGTTATGGATATTATGAATTTCTCTCTGCAGCCCGATAACTTCATCATAAGCTGCAATTCCACCGCGTCGGGTACCCAGATGTGAATGATAGTCTGTTCCGAAGAAGACATCATCCATCACATCCCTGTCACTAACTACTCCAAAGAAACCACCCATTTAGATCTCCAATCTTTTGCAGCAACTATTTTTCAAAGAATAACTTGGATAATGTCATCGGATCGATGTATTTACCATCTTTGTAAACTCGCATATTACCTGATGCGATTTCATCGATCAGCATTACTTTGCCCTTTTCGTCATAACCAAATTCAAATTTGATATCATAGAGAACCATGCCTCTGGCCATCATTTCATCATTGACGACTTCAGTGATTTTCTGAGTCATGGATTTAATTGCATCATATTGTTCAGCAGTCATAACACCAAGAGTGATAAGGCCGTCTTTAGTAACTAATGGATCGCCTTTGGCATCATTTTTAAAGGTGGTTTCAACATATAAAGGAAGATCAGCACCTTCTGTAATATAATCGGAATATCGTTTGTAGAAACTTCCCACAGCTTTTCTACGGCAGATGACTTCAAGTCCTTTTCCGAATACTTTTGCAGGTTTAACTTCCATAGTAGTTTCTTTCAAGTCAGCTGAAACGTAATGAGTATTTACACCCATTGCATTAAGCTTTTCAAAGAAATAGATGGACATTCTAAGATTGACGTCTCCGACACCGTCGATAGTTAAACCGATGCTGTTTTCACCGGGATCGAACACACCGTCTTTACCTGTGCAGTCATCTTTGAATTTCAAAAGATAATTGCCATTGGGGAGCTTGTACACATTTTTTGTTTTACCAACATAAATCAGATCCATTAGTTTCTCCTACTTTAATTGTGATTCAATATTTTTATTTTTTTCGAGAACGATTTTTTTATTGTTTTCTCTATGATCGAGCAGTTTCTTTTTCAAAGAAGCTGTGTCAAGCGCTAGCATCTCTATCGCCAGAAGAGCTGCATTGGTTCCCCCGTCGATTGCAACAGTTGCGACAGGAATTCCTGAGGGCATCTGTACTGTGGCCAGCAATGCATCAAGACCATCAAGGTTAGCAGATTTACAAGGAACACCTATTACCGGGAGGATGGTATTTGCTGCGATTACGCCGCCAAGATGTGCTGCCATACCGGCGAAAGCAATCAGGACTCCGAAATCATCCTTAACTGCATCCTTTGCGAATTTAATAGCTTCATCAGGAGTTCTGTGTGCAGAATAAACATGAACTTCAAAAGGAACATCAAATTCCTTTAAAACGTTCACTGCTTTCTGGGCAATTGGAAGATCACTGTCACTTCCCAGTATCAATCCGACTTTTTTCATACCATTTTCTCCAATAAAAAAGCGCACTTAAGCAACAGAAATGCTCAAGTACGCCCAGACGGTCGACGATATCGCTTTTAAATTCATACATGCCTGCTCCATTGTGGTTTTCCACTTTATCCGTCAGTAACAGGACGTTTAATTATAACAAGCATTTTAATTGTGTTTCAATTGCATGAGTGCTTTGATTGACACTATTTTTAAACAAAAACTATCATTAAAAATATGAATAAATTCAAACAATTCCTATACCGATATATGTATGGAAGGTATGGCTCAGACACACTTAACAAAACGTTGTTATTTGTTTCTGTCGGTTTAATGCTTGTCAATCTATTTATCAGGAACACAATTGCAAGTATTATTATTTCGGTATGTTCTTTACTACTGCTTGTTGTCATATACATCAGAATGTTTTCACGGAACATCTATAAACGACAAAAAGAAAATGAAGTATTTGTTCAGTTTTTCAGAAGACTTGCCAATATAAAAAAATACAAATATTTCAAATGTCCTTCATGCAAAACAAAAATCAGAGTTCCAAGAAATAAAGGTAAGATTGAAATTACCTGTCCAAAATGCCGTAACAGTTTTATTAAGAAATCATGATTAGTGATCCATATAAAATATTAGGTGTTTCACCTGATGCCTCAGATGATGAAATAGCTAAAGCGTACAGAAAACTTGCTAAAAAATATCATCCCGACCTTAACCAAGGTGATACCGAAGCAGCTAAAAAAATGAGTGAAATCAATGCTGCCTATGACATGATAAAATCCGGTTATAAACCCTACTCCAATAATGCATATCAGAACAGCAGTAGCACCGGATATTCAAGCAGCAGTAATGGAAGCTATGGCAATTACGGATATTATGGTTATGGATTCAGTGGTTTTGGGAATAACTACAGAACTTATACTGAATCACCTGAGTTAAAAAAAGTCAGGGATCTGATAAACAAAGAATTGTATACAGATGCTCTGACTCTGCTGAACTCTATATTAAATCGTGATTCGAGGTGGTTCTACTACAGTGCACTTGCCAATAAAGGACTGGGATACAGTGAATCAGCATTGAAGTATGCACGGCAGGCGCTTGCAATGGATCCAATGAATATCGATTACATTAGACTGGTCACAGATCTTCAGTACAGCGGAACAGAATCTTACACAACTACTATATTTCCGTTCGTAAAAATACTGAGATACATCTGGACATTCGTTATGATAGTGATTCTTTTGTACAGCCTTTTTTCACTGGCTATGTGCTCAATTATTCGTTAGAAGCTGATAATCGATTCAGCAGCTGCTTTTTTAATCCGCTGATGCCGGTACCTGTGCCATTGATCGTAATATCAGCATATTTTTCATAAAGAGGTTCTCTTTCATCAAAAAGAGTTTTCAATGTATAACCAGGTTTGAAAACAACGCCTCTTGAATCAAGATTCGTCAGTCTCTTTTCAAGATCTTCAAAAGATGAATAAATGAAAACAACCAGTCCGTTTTTCTTAAGATTCTGCATTGCCTTATCAGAGTAAACTGCACTTCCGCCTGTTGCAATAACAGTATTCTCTACATTAACTTCACTGAGAACAGCCTCTTCAATTTCAAAGAATTTATCTATCCCCTGATCATTAAGAATCTGCTGTAATTTCAAACCGGTCTTTTCAATGATCAATTCATCGCCATCGATGAAATTCATTTTAAGGTCATTTGCTATGGCTTTGCCAAGAGTAGTCTTCCCTGCACCCGGCATGCCGATCAATACAATATTTTTCATGTGATTAATTTTAGCGTAAATTTAGTTTTTTAAAAAACAATTATTTATATATACAAAATACAATAAAATGCTATTCTAAATTTAAAGGAATTTATATATACATGAAAAAATACACATTAATACTAGGAACTCTGATTTGCATTTGTACATCAGTTTTATCATCATGCATGCCTTTTTATCAGTTTGATGACTTTTTAGACAACCTTCCTATCACACTACCTGGGGATGACATTCAGCCAACCATTACCAAAACAGTCTATGAAAACACCAAAACAGAAACAATAACCAGGACAAAGACCATAACAAGCTATGATTCAAACAATACAGAAATCTCCACTTCTGACTCATGGACATATGCAGCAGATAAAGTAATTGATTCCATAGCAATACTTGAGACAAGAAACAGTTACGGAACCGGATGGGTATATGAATCAGACGGCGTAATAGCAACTAATGCTCATATGGTGAACAATACCGATGCTGTTTCCGTTACATTACATGATGGAAGAAGTTTCATTTCAAGAGAGTTTTATTACGACGACGCAAGTGATCTTGCAGTGATATTCATTGATGCAGTGGATCTTCCTGCTCTGGAAATCGCAGATGAAAACAGCTTAAAAATCGGATCACCTGTGGCTACGCTCGGCAATGGCGCAGGACACAGTTTTGCATTTAAAGCAGGATGGATCAGTAAAGCGTCGGTCAATATAAATGTTGAAGGAACCGTCAATTACAATTTATTTGAGACAGACGTACCAATTAACGGAGGAAATTCCGGAGGACCGTTCTTCAATAAAAACGGCCAGGTCGTCGGAATGGTAAATGCCAAATATATCAACGTGAGTATTGAAGGAGTCACTTACGGTATCAATATGCCTGTATATGAAAAAATCCTTTACTCATTAGCACATAGCCATAAGTATGACAGAGCTTATTTAGGTGTCGGTCAGTTGTCCATAACTAATGAAGGACTTGTAGTTGGGTTCGTTCAGAATAACGGACCGGCTGAACAGGCAGGATTACATCTCTATGATACGATCGTAAGCTTAGGTAATAACAGAATCCATTCATCAACTGATCTGATCATTGCTTTATCAAAATACAGTGTCGGAGAAACAGTCGAACTGACATATATTCATAATGGACAAACAGTCAAATCACCCTGCATATTATCAGTGAAACCGGAATAGCATTTTTAATCAAATGCATATAAAAAATAGGAGTCGCAAGACTCCTATTTTTTTATTATACTAACTGATTTCTACACTTTTACTACAGCGATATTAACAACATGTCCATCAAGGTTATATGACTCAGGAGTAACACCTTCAGGAACGTTGTCTCCGTTCAGTTCATCAGCCAGTGTTTCATGACGGATATAATCTGCAAAATCTTTATAAACCTTTGCAATATATTCATCACCATAACAATACAGTTTTATATGATCTGCAATCTCAAGTCCGGCAGCTTTTCTGATATTCTGCATACGATGGACAATTTCACGGACTATACCTTCATCAAGTAGATCCTGTGAGATATTCTTATCAACAAATATGGTATAAGGACCGTCAACGCTCTGAATGTAGTTTTCACTCTGATAAGCTGTCTCATCAGTAATGAGAGTTACATCTTTAATGTTCAGTTCTTCCATCAGCTGATCTTTGATATAAGGAATTGTATCAGCTTCAGCGGACGATGCCAGCTTGATATAAGCAGTTGCCATTGGCTGTCGTACTTTTACGCCTGCTGCGGATCTTGCAGCTCTGCCAAGTGAAGAAAGCTTAATTGCAAGTCTGATTCTCTTCTCGATGCTTTCATCGATCAAAGATTCATCGCATACGGGGAAATCTGTCAGATGAACTGATTTCTTGGCATTGGGATCAACAGAGATAACGAGATTTCTGTAGAGTTCATCTGCAAGGAACGGCATGAAAGGAGCAAGAAGCTTCGAAACTGTAACTAAACAGTTATACAGAGCAAAGTATGCGGAAATCTTATCATTGTCATTTTCGCTCTTCCAGAAACGTCTTCTTGATCTTCGTACATACCAGTTTGATAAATCATCGACAACAAAGCTTTCAATGGCACGGGCAGCAGAAGTAATATCATATGTATCAAGTTCTTCTGTAACGACCTTTACAAGGTTATGTGTCTCTGAGACAAGCCATTTATCGAGTTCTGCGGTAGGAGCCACGAATTCGGTTTTGGTCGGATCAAAATTATCAATATTGGCATAAGTGATAAAGAATGAATATACATTCCACAAAATCAGCATAAACTGTCTTGTAACATCAGCAACAAGCTGTTCTGAGAAACGTCTGGCATTTCCCGGAGGCCCTGATGTAAACAAATACCATCGTGTGGCGTCTGCACCGTATTTATTGAGTACAGTCATAACATCAACGACGTTGCCACGTGACTTACTCATCTTCTCGCCTTTCTCATCGAGAATATGACCGAGACAGATTACATTCTTAAAACAAGGCTCACCGAACAAAAGAGTAGAAAGAGCATGAAGACTGTAGAACCAGCCTCGTGTCTGGTCTACAGCTTCGCAGATAAAGTCTGCAGGATATCTTCCATCGTTGAAGATGGTCTTTGAACTCTCATTGAACGGATAGTGATACTGAGCAATCTGCATATTACCCGAGTCGAACCAGCAGTCGATTACTTCCTTAACTCTCTTCATCTGCCCGCCGCAGGAATGACATTTAAATGTGATGTCATCGACATATGGTCTGTGAAGATCAAGGGGCTCGGTAATACCTTCAACGCCTTCTTCATTCTTCAGTTCATCGATACTTCCGATACATGTCTGTTTACCGCATGTTGTGCACTGCCAAACAGGTAACGGAGTACCCCAGTATCTTTCTCTTGAGACTGCCCAGTCGACATTGTTCTCAAGCCAATCTCCGAATCTGCCCTCTTTAATATGTTCAGGGACCCAGTTGATCTTCTTATTACCTGAAACAAGCTTGTCTTTTACAGCTGTTGTTCGTATGTACCAGCTCTGCTTGGCATAATAGAGCAAAGGAGTCTTGCATCTCCAGCAGAACGGATAAGTATGAGTTATTGAACCGGATTTATAAAGAGCACCGCGCTGTTTGAGATCTTCAATGATCTCAGGATCAGCAGTTTTAACAAATTTACCGGCAAAAGGATAACTTCCGGTAATAATACCCTGAAGATCTACATGCTGGATGAAATTAAGACTATATTTTCGTCCTGAAGCAAAGTCATCTTCACCGAATGCAGGAGCAGTATGAACAATACCTGTACCATCATCCATTGTTACATAATCAGTGGAAATCACAGGATAAGTCAGTTCATGATCAACAGGTTCTAAAACAAGAACAGGTGTCGACTGACTCGGATCACCGGTCATTTTCTTTCTGTCGATGCCGAAATCATGAGGATTGTAGATCGGTTCATATCTGCATTCAGTTAATTCAGAACCTTTAACTGTTACTGCAATACAATCGGGATCCAGACCTACGGCAGTAACACGTTCCTTGGCCAGAATTATGATTTCATTATCGGATTTCACAGCTGCATAATCATCTGAAGCACTTACTGCCAGGGCTACATTGGAAGGAATGGTCCATGGAGTTGTAGTCCATGCCATAAAGTAAACCGGTGTTTCGCCGGCAGCTTTCAGAATTTCTTCAGGAAGAGTATTTTTACATGCTTTGAATTTAACAAAAATCGCCGGATCAGTTGCATCACTGTATCCCTGTGCAAGTTCATGTGAACTTAACGAAGTACCGCATCTCGGACAATGAGGAGTAACACGGTAGCCCTGATAAAGGTATCCTTTATCCCAGAGCTGTTTCATTGTCCACCAACCGGACTCGATATATTCGTTTTCCATTGTTACATAGGGATGATCGAGATCACACCAGTAACCAAGACGTACAGTCATTTTGTCCCAGTCTTCAAGATATTTAAAAACTGAGGCTTTGCATTTTTTGTTGAACTTAGCGATTGAATAATCTTCAATCTGTTTCTTCGAAGTAAAACCAAGCTGCTTTTCTACTTCCAATTCGACAGGTAAACCATGAGTATCCCATCCGCCGATACGAGGAGCATAATAGCCCTTCATTGTTTTATATCTGGGAATTACGTCTTTGAAAGATCTGGACAGAGCATGATGGATACCAGGTCGTCCGTTAGCTGTTGGAGGTCCTTCAAATAAAGTGAATCTTGGTGAACCCTCACGTTGGCGAACACTTTCATTGAAAATGTCATTATCCTGCCAATACTTGAGTGTTTCCTCTTCTTGTTTTGCGAAGTTTGCCCTACTGGAGACAGAATTAAACATAAATACCTCACTATCCTTCACCATATATCTGGCGGTGAAAGACTAATTTCAAGTTCAAATTTTATCAAATATGACTATTTTATAAAAGATATATAACCCTGTGCCTTTAAACATAGCGCTTTGAAGTAAAAAAAAAGAGGCACTTCAGAAGTACCTCTTTAAATAACATTTATCTAAAATAACTATTGCTTAGGTGCAATTACTACTTTTCTAGCTTCACCGAAGCCCGTGCTCTGAGTGGTCACGCGGTGGTTATCTGCCAGTGTAATATGGATGATTCTTCGTTCATATGCCGGCATTGGTTCCAGTGCAATGGATCTTTTATTGACAATGACCTGATCGGCAACATGACGGGCAAGAGACTGTAATGATACAAATCTTCTCTGCTTATATCCGTTAACATCAAGAACTGTCGGAACTGTTTCTCCGCATTTCTGTGAAGCAATGAGTCTGACAATATACTGAAGTGATGATAATGTCTGACCTTTTCTGCCAATAAGAATACCCAAATCATCACCTGTAATATTCAAAACCAAAGAAGATTCTTCAGAACCGTCACCATCAACAACATTCATATTCTCTTCAATTTCAATCTCAGCTTCAATTTCAAGAATATCAAGGATATCTTTTAAAACTGAACTGGCAACTTTTCCATATTCTTCTATCTCACTCATATAGACCTCTTTATTCCAGAACTATTTCTTTGAAACAGTCTTATTATCAGATGATGCTTTAGTTACGGAGTTATTCTTTTTATTTGAAATATGCAACAGTGACTTGATCTTATCAACATAAGGCTGTAATCCACCCCATCCGGAATAGAAATACTGCATAACCATTCTGATTATGGCGTTGATGATCCAGTACAGTGACAAACCTGCAGGCAGAGTCATTGACATGAATATGAACATCAAAGGCATCATGATACTCATCATCTGTGTCTGCTGCTGAAGCTGGGCATTACCGCTTGACTGGTTGCTTGTCATCTTGGTCTGGAGATACATTGTTGCACCGACTAAAAGTGCAAGGATGAAGTTAGAATTAACCATATTCAAACCAAGGAACATGGTCTTCAGCGGCAGCGCTTTGAAAATGACATCCCAGTTATATACAAGTGATGAAAGATTCAAAAGGCTTTCAGGTGATACGGCCATAACTCTCATGATTGCCTGATACAGAGCGACCCATATAGGCATCTGAATAAGCATTGGCAGCAAACAACCTGTCGGGCTTATTCCGGCCTCTTTATACAGTTTCATCTGTTCCTGTGCCAAAGCCTGCTGGTTATTGCCATACTTCTTCTGTAATGCAGCAAGTTTCGGCTGCATTTCAGCTGTCAGTTTGCTTGTTTTCATCTGTTTAAGAGTGAATGGCAGCAGAATTAGGTTGATAATGATTGTAAGTACGATTACTGCCAGACCAAAACTGCCAAACAGAGTATGTGATAACCAGATCAGAAAGTTAACTACAGGTCGAAGGATTATTAGTTCCCAAATATCCATTTGTCTCCTCCTTCTTCCTATACTTCATGAGACCACTGCAATACGCCGTTGAGAGCGTTTACACAGTAAATAGTCTCATCTTTCTGTGAATGTACATATATTAAATCGCCGTCAGCCACAAGATCAGAATTAACTGTGGTTTCAAGTTCTTTAATACGTGTGAAATTAAAACCATTGGAAGGATCGATTGAATAGAGATTGCCTGTGTTATCAATAACATAGACCTTGTTATTAATCACAACAGGACTGGATGAAATTGCTTTTTCTAAATCGATCACGTTTTCCATTTTTCCGGTTGTCTTATCAATTGAATAAATGCATCCGTCATTGTTGGGAGCAACAAGATAATTGCCGCAGATAACGGGAGTTGCCCAGAACCAGTTCCTGGGAGAAGCAAGTTCAGTTGATAATTTCCATTTCATTTCACCATTGCCAGCATTAACTGCATAGACACTTCGGTCAAATGAAGCGACATAAATTGTATCTTCTTCAAGTACGGGAGATGCAATAACAGGACCATCTGTTGCAAAACTCCACTTAAGTGAACCATCCTCTGCAGACAAAGCATAAAGAGAATGATCAAAAGAAGTCACATATACTGTTCCATTGTTTAAAACCGGAGTTGACCAGATTTTGTCACCGGTTTCGTATGACCAAACTGTTTCAAGAGTAGTATTATCCAAGGCATAAATACTGCCGTCAGAACAGCCAACATATATATTTTTGCCGTCACCGACAATACCACTGATAACTGACATAGACTTATCTTCGTCAAGCTGTTTCTTGTTGGAAAGCTGTTTGGCAACATCAAAGGTGTAAACATTGCCATCATACCCTGAAGCATATAACAATCCATCATTTATATATGGAGAACCATAAAAAATAACAGTACCTGCTCCGTATCCGCAACCGAGCAGACCGGATGCACCGCTGTTACCCTTTACTTTCAATGGATCATATGTGAGTGTTCCATTAACCTTATTCAAGGTAAGAATAGAACCTTCTGATGAAGCAACATACAGATAGGAATCATCAAATACAGGAGGAGCCCATCCGTACTGTGCAACATTAGTATTACAGCTACAGCCTGCTACAGCTACTGCCATTGAGCCGAGAAGAAGAGAAGTCGCAGCTAAATGTAACACTTTATTTTTTTTCATTTTTCAGACATTCCCTTAGATCTAAAACTGAATTTTTCAGGAACAGGATCATATCCACCGTCATGCCAGGGGTGACATCGCATGATTCTTCTGGCACCGAGATAGATCCCCTTGAATAATCCAAATTTCTGAATAGCTTCCAATGTGTACTGGGAACAGGTTGGTATGTAACGACATGAATCAGGCAACCAACGTGACAATGTTTTCTGATATATCCTTATTAACAACATTGCCAGTTTTCTCATCTATTTACACCAGAAAGCCGCATTTTTTAAAAACACTCTGAAGAGTACGACTGATCTCTTCATAACTGGAGGTGGTTATTAACGGACGGGTCATTATTACAATATCGAATCCGCCCGTTAATCTCTGTTGTCGTATAATATCGCGAATCTGCCTTTTGACATGATTGCGAACTACAGCTCCACCAATTTTCTTGCTGGTCACTATCCCCCAGCGAGAATAATCAAGATTATTCCTGATATATTTCACCGAAAGAGACTTTGCGTGACAAACCGTTCCGTTTTCATATACTGAAGAAAAATCTTCATTTTTCTTCAGATAACAACGTCCGTTCATTACTATTTCTTAGTAATTGTCAATCGGGCACGTCCTTTTGCACGACGTGATTTGATAACAAGTCTGCCGCCACGAGTGCTCATTCGAGCCAAAAAGCCATGCTTTCGGATTCGGGGCAGTTTCTTTGGTTGATATGTTCTCTTAGTCAAGGTTAACTCCTACGAATTATTTATTATTCGGCTGCTTCTTCAGCTTTGGTTTCTTCAGCTGCTACATCTTCTGCTGCAACTGGTTCTTCTTTAGCTGGTGCTTCTTCAGGTACCTGATCAGCCTTAGGTGCATTACCGGCGATATTCAAAGGAGGAACCATACCCTGCTTGTGAATATGTTCAGGAACGAATGGAAGTAATGCGATATGTCGAGCCTGTTTGATTGCGAGTGCAAGTGCGTGCTGATGTCGGTTACAAGTACCGGTTCTGCGTCGGGGTTCGATCTTGCCTCGATCAGATATGTATCTTGTTAACATAGCAGTATCTTTGTAATCGATATTGTCTACTTTGTTAGCACAAAACGCACAGAATTTACGCTTGGCAGCGAATTTACCGCCCCAGCGTCCGTTTCGGTTACCCTTGTTATAAGGGCTCTTTTTCATTTCAGCCATGATATTTACAATCTCCTAAATTACGTCTTAATCTAATCCGACGACGCCGTCGTCAAATGATGCAATGTCGAGAGTTCCGTCATCTTCCATAACATCACTGGGTTTGCCTTCATCTGAAGATGCATCCTGTCTGTCAAGGAATGTAACGTTGCTAGCTACGACATCAGTTCTGTAGTATTTCTGGCCATTGCTTTCCCAGCTTCTGTTGTGCAGTCTGCCTTCGACATAGACCAAACGTCGTTTGGTCAGGTAGTTGTTGCACTGTTCAGCCAGTTTGTTCCAGACTACTACAGTGAACCAATCGGTTTCGGACTGACGCTGTCCGTCTGTTCCGCTGAAGTATCGAGATACTGCAAGACGGAAAGTCGCAACAGGAGTCCCTGCAGGTGTGTATCGGAGTTCGGGATCCGTACCAACCCTGCCGATTAGCATTACCTTGTTTAAACTAACCATTTCAATTCACCTATTTTTCGAGAAGAACAATCATGTATCGGAGTGCTTCTTCAGTGATGTTGAGAAGGTTTTCGATCTGCTTGTTTACAGTCGACAACAAGGTGTAGTGCATCATGATGTAAATACCATCGGTCTGATGCTTGATGGGGTATGCCAGACGTCGCTTACCGATATTTGTGACGTCAGCAACTGAACCCTGTCCATTAACGATGATCTGCTTGATGCTGTCCACAATGGCATCAATACGTTCATCGGACAAGGCCGAATTGAGTACCAGCATAATTTCATAGTTTCGTTGACTGCCGACGATGCTGGACTCCGCAGTCATGGACACTTTAGATGTTTTCTTGACCACTTTATCTCCTAAAGTAAACGAAATTTTGACCATTGTATCACAATCGTATTTAAATCGTAAAATTTCAATTTTTAGGATTTTTTGTCCACATCCCCCTGTTATTATGAAAACATAGAAAATGAAAAGGGATATTGAAATGAAATACGTGATTATTGATCTTGGAAGAAATGAAATCCTGAGAAGAAAATTCGATAACGAAGAAGAAGCAAGTAACTATTCGTTATATTTACAGCTTAACGGACGACCTGGTTTATACCTCGTTACTGAATCAAACAGCGATAAAGTGTATGCACTGGATTAGTTAAACCAACCAGGGTTAACAATATATAGTTCAATCCTTGCCAATTATCTCTAAGGCATATTATTCTTTACACGAATATCAGATAAGCTTAAGAATATTGGAAGTTAAGTAAGATCTGACCAAAATGGGACTTTAAATGAATAAGAACATTGACTTGATTTTTACTGCTTTAGAGAATCATTATCCATCAAGCAAAATTGCTTTGGATTTTTCAACTCCTATGGAATTACTGGTAGCAACTGTTCTATCAGCACAGTCAACAGATGCATTGATCAATAAGATTACTCCAGCATTATTTGAAAGATGCAAATCCGTAAAAGATTACGCAGAAATACCTATTGAGGATCTGGAAAAGATGATTTTTTCATCTGGTTTTTATCATAACAAAGCTGCAAATATAAAAAGAGCAGCTCAGGTAATTATGGATGAGTTTGACGGAGTAGTCCCCAATAATATGAATGATTTGCTTAAACTTCCCGGAGTTGCCAGAAAAACAGCAAATATAGTTTTATATCATGCCTTTGGAATCGAAGAAGGCATTGCAGTGGACACTCATGTAAAAAGAATTTCCAGGCTGATTGGTCTGACGGAAAGCAATGATCCTAATAAAATAGAAAAAGACCTCATGACTATTATCCCAAGACAATTATGGGGAAAGACCAATACATTGTTTATTTCACTAGGAAGAGATATCTGCATTGCCAACAGACCGAGATGTTCCGAATGCCCTATTAATAAATATTGTAAGCATGGGGCTAAAGCTTAAAGCATCTTATTGCATTCTCTGTTGTAATATCTTCGATTTCTTCCGGGCTCATTTCCAGTAAATCAGCCAGAAACGATACAGTTTCATCAATATAAGAGGATTCATTTCTCTTTCCTCTTTTAGACTGAGGCGGAAGATAAGGAGCATCCGTTTCCACCATAATGCGGTCAAGTCTCAGTGTTTTAATAACGGGAAGCAGATTCCTTGATGACGGATAAGTTATATATCCCCCAAGTGAAACATAAAATCCGCAATCCATGTACAGATCTGCAGCTTTCTGGGAAGCATTAAAACAATGAATTACTCCTGTGGCGCTCCTTGTCAGGTAATTACGTGATTTAATGATTTCAACGAGATATTCTTCAGCATCACGGCAGTGAATTACCCATGGCAATCCAATTGCTTCAGCAAAATCCATCTGAGGAATAAGTACTTCAATCTGCTTTTCAAGAGATGCTTCAGCATAATGAAGATCCAGTCCGATCTCACCTACCGCTTTGACACAGGGATTATCAAGAATGAGTTCCTTAATTCTTTTAAGATCATTTACATCAGTACCCATACAGCATTCGGGATGAATGCCGCATGCAGGATATACATTGCTATATTTTTTACTGATTTCGATGTTGGCTACACTAGAAGCAATATCAGAACCTAGAGAAATTAATTTTTTTATTCCTTTTTCATCAGCTCGGGAAATGACATCATCAATATCTTCACGGAATTGCTCGCTCTCAAGATGGCAATGAGTATCTATTATCATAAGGTAAGTATACAACAACGGAATACATTATTTTTGATATAATAACAAATTATGAATGATCAGATTTCGCCTTTGAAACAACAGTTTTTGGACACGAAAGCTCAGTATCCTAACTGTATATTGCTGTTCAGAGTCGGAGATTTCTACGAGACTTTTGATGAAGATGCTGAAATCACTTCAAGAGTACTTAATATAGTCTTAACCAAAAAGTCCACCGGCAAAGGTTCTACCATGCCCATGGCAGGTATTCCATTTCATGCGCTTGATGATTACTTATACAGACTTATCAAAGCAGGTTATAAGGTAGCCATATGTGAACAAATGACTAAACCCGGTGAACAAAAAGGGTTAGTTAAAAGAGAAATAGTAAGGATAGTTACTCCCGGAACAGTTTTAGAACCCACGCTCCTTGAAAGAAATATCAACAACTATCTTGCTTCAATATTTATCGACAATGATAAGGCCGGTTTCGGATATATGGATATCACAACGGGCGAATTCTGTGTCACAGAGTTATCATTCGATAAACTGGCAAATGAAATCAGCAGAATATCACCTTCTGAAATATTGATTCCTGAAGGTCAGGACAAGACAAATCTCTCCAATGTAACCGAATGCAATCCAAATGACTTCAGATATGACAGATGTGAAAGATTACTAAAAAACACATTCGGAGTATCTACTCTTGATGGTTTCGGTTTAAACGGACATCCAAATGCCATCTGTGCAGCCGGTGCAATAATCAAATACGTAAGCGAAATGCAGAAAAGCACCTTTGGTGAAATCCATGCATTAAACTATTATTCTTCCTCGTCTTTTATGGCAATCGATGAAGAAACAAAAAGAAACCTGGAGTTATTTGAAAGCTCGTCTCATGAAACTAATAAAGGAAATCTTCTAAGTGTCCTGAACAAAACATGTACTCCCATGGGAGCAAGGTTGCTGAGAAGATGGATCGGTCAGCCCTCTCTTAAAAAAGAAGTTATTCTCGAAAGACAAAACACTGTTGAAGTCTTTTACAAAGATGTTTTCCTTGCCAGCAAGATCAAGGAGATACTCAAAGATATTCCTGACTTAGAGAGACTTACAGGCAGAATTAATTCCGGAATCATATTGCCTAAGGAACTTATAGCTTTAAAGAACGGACTGAGTCAGATCCCAAAAATAAGATCCGTTATGGAACCATTTGTACAGTTATCTTATCTGCTTCCCCATAGTCTTAATGATGTTTCCTTTATGATAGATTCCGCTTTGATTGATCCCAGTGAAGGAATGGTTGGCGATGGAAACATCATTAAAAAGGGATACAGTAAAGAATTTGATGAAGTAAAGGATTTAGTCAATAACTCCAAATCCTATCTTATCAATCTTGAAGCCAGCGAAAAAGAAAAAACCGGGATTGCCAAACTCAGAGTTGGATATAACAGTGTTTTCGGGTATTACCTTGAAGTACCTAACGGGTCCAAAAACCTTGTACCCGATACTTATATACGAAAACAAACTCTCGTAAACGTAGAAAGGTTTTATACACCAGAACTCAAGGAATTCGAAACTCAGATACTCCATGCCACTGAGAATATCAAGGAAATCGAACAAAACCTTTACAGACAGTTAGTCGAACAGATCAAGCCGTATATGACGTCCCTATCTGTCATTGCAGAAAAAATTGCTGAAATCGATGTTCTGAGAAGCTTCGGTGAAGTAGCATTAGACTGTCATTACGTTAAACCTGTTATTACAGACAAAAACAAACTATCGATCGTAAAAGGAAGACATCCGATCGTTGAAACCATTCTCCCAAGCGGACGATTCGTTCCCAATGATACAGAAATGAGTCATGATGAAACTCAGATTATGCTGATTACAGGTCCGAATATGGCAGGTAAATCAACATACATGAAACAGGTTGCCCTCATTGTAGTCATGGCGCAAATCGGATCATTTGTTCCTGCAGACAGTGTCGAATTATCAATATTTGACAGGATTTTCACCAGGATAGGAGCACATGAAGATCTTTCAAGCGGTAAATCAACATTCATGGTTGAAATGGTAGAAACTTCAATAATACTTAATAATGCCACGCCAGATTCACTAATTCTTCTTGATGAAAT
>JAEEGH010009536.1_pt1 | contig 22626 bp, 19 predicted proteins | sample 9134181 | NCBI WGS metagenome assembly JAEEGH01 (sample SAMN16246544, study PRJNA631951) | gut metagenome | biome: gut microbiome; feature: rumen; material: DP-attached | host: Bos | place: Iran: Karaj | collected 2018-10
CACCTCGATGTCGGCTCATCGCATCCTGGGGCTGTAGCAGGTCCCAAGGGTTGGGCTGTTCGCCCATTAAAGCGGTACGCGAGCTGGGTTCAGAACGTCGTGAGACAGTTCGGTCCCTATCCGGCGTGGGCGTAGGATATTTGAGAGGAGCTGTCCTTAGTACGAGAGGACCGGGATGGACTGACCTCTGGTGTATCGGTTGTTCTACCAAGGGCATGGCCGAGTAGCCAAGTCGGGACGGGATAAACGCTGAAGGCATCTAAGCGTGAAGCCCCCCTCAAGATGAGATATCCCATCGTTTTAAACGAGTAAGACCCCTTGAAGACGACGAGGTTGATAGGTTAGAGGTGGAAGTGCAGTAATGCATGCAGCTGACTAATACTAATAGGTCGAGGGGTTAACCAAGGATTGGGTTTTCTAAAAAGTTTTATCGATTGATTTCAATATGTGGTTTTTGAAGTGCAGAGAAATTAAAACAATCATGCTTGCATGGTTGTTTTTTTGTTTTTGAATATTTGACGGCTATCTGTGTGAATGATATACTTTTTTTAGCTTTTGATATGGGAAATAATGATAATCCCGTTTTGAAAATATGGGCTCAATATATTAGCGAAAACAAGGATTGGTAATTTTTAAATGAAAATATTGTTGTTTCAAATAAGATATCTTTGCCATAAGTCCAACGAACTTTTTGTGGATAATCTGGCCGAAGAGTTTGAAAAACTGGGACATGAAGTCAGTATTTGCAATATTATCGATAAAAACGACACGGAAAAACATTTAAACGATCTTTTGGGAAAGCATTTCGATGCTATGATTGATTTTAACTCCGTATTGCCGGCCGCCGATTTGGAAGAGGGGGGCTATTTTCTTGATAAGATAGATGCGCCTTTCTACAACTATATTGTGGACCATCCTTTGTTTCATCATGATTTTTTAAACATTCCTTTAAAAAACTACAATGTTATCTGTATAGACAATAATCACTACAATTATTTGGATAACTATTATTCAAATATTAAGAAGAAATTTGTTCAAGCCCTTCCGCCTACGAAAGGGATGATTGATTGCGAATATGAAAAAAGAAATATGGATATTTTATATCCCGTAAGTTATATGCCTTTTAAAAAAGCCGAAAAAATGTTATTGGAAGGGACTTCGGTCAAAGGGCAGATTAAGCTTAACGATATGGAAATGCGTTGGGCAAAAGACGTGGTTGACATAATGCTAAACAATCCATCAACAGCCATTGAAGACGCTTTCACACAAGTCCTTGAAGACAGTGGGATAGAGCTTGATAAAGAAGACTTTAAAATGGCTCTGACAAGGCTTCATATATCCGACATTTATCTTAGATGCTATTTGCGTGAAAAGATGTTGGATTATCTTTTGGAAGCGGGAAATCATGTTACGGCTTGCGGAAAAGATTGGGAGCTTTACGATAATAAGGCAGGAAAACTTCTTGAAATATATCCCGATGTTTCCTATACAACAGCCATGCAATATATGCAAAACTCAAAAGCCGTGGTAAATGTTACACCGGGCTTTAAATGGGCAATACATGATAGGGCAACATCCGCAATGTTAAACGAGGCTTTGCTGCTTTCTGATAATTCCATAATCGAAAAAGAAATAAACGCGCCTTACGATTTTTCGCCTTTTAAGATAAAAAACGACGCGACAATTTGGTTCGATTACAAAAAAGACAGCATGAAAGAAGCGGCGCAGCTCATAAAAGAAAAGATTGATTCAAAAGATAATTTCGCTACGGCAAGAAAGGAAAACAAAAAACGCATCGAAGAGAATTTAAGTTGGGAGATTGCCGCAAAAAATATTTTGAAACATATTGAGGAATAAAGCCATAAATGCTGTAAAACGACAATGTTTTCCGAGACAATAATTGTTTAAGATATTAAGGCGGATTTGTGGTATAATAGAAATGCATTTTTAATTAAACAATTTAAAGATGCTTATATTTAAAAATGTTAGTTTAAAGCTGCAACAATGCAGTATATACGAATGAGGGTTTTATGGAACAAATCAAGGAATTAACCAAACAGTTAATTTCAAACAGTTTCAAGGAATTGATGCAGAAGTATCCCTTTGAAAAAATCACCATTAAGATGATAACGGATGCCGCACATATCATACGTCCTACCTTTTATAACCATTTTCACGATAAATACGAGCTGGTTGAGTGGATTTTCGAAGACGAAATCATTAACAAAATCAGAGATGATATAAAAGCGGGGGGCTTAAATGTTGTAAAAATCATGACTTCGGCCTTGGCTGAGGACATGGAATATTACAAGAAACTGTTTGAGGTTCACGGACAGAACAACTTTACGGAGATTTTTGAAGATAAATTTACGGAGCTCCTTTTCGATGTTGTAAAGGACATGGATTTGGCATTTCCGGAGCTTGGCATTACAAAAGAAGAAATCGCCAGGTTTTATGCCATGCAGATAAGTGCCTTTGTTAAGTTTTACATTCAAAGCAACGGCAAGATGAATATGGAAAAGGCGGAAGGGCTTTTTGCGTATTTCATGACACATTCCATTATAGAAATGTTTATTTACTAAGCTGTATTCTAAACCATAGGGTTTAAAATACGGCTTTTTGTTTGTGTTTCCGTTATTAACAGTTCGTCAAATTGGCCGGAGGACCTTTATTAAAATATACAAATTCAATCTTTTGTATATAGCATATAAAAATCTAATCTTGTAAAATGTAAAAGACAATTGAGTAGTTATGCCTGTCAATTGTCTTTTGCGTTTATTTTAAATAAAGGAAGATTTAGATGAATTATTTGATGATGATATTGATCGGAGTGGGCCTTTCCCTCAATGTGCTCAGCGTGTCCGTGGGACAGGGTGCGGTTCTTGCAAAGGTTAGAAGCTCCAAGCTTTTCGAAATGGGAATAATATTGTCACTTTGGCAACTTGTGGCATTTATTATCGGATATTATGTAACAAACTTACGATTTGTCAGCGATGTGGGAAACGAAAATCCGGAATCCTGGCAATTGGTATCTGCGGTTATTCTTATTGTTATAGCTCTTGTTAAGATTATTGAAATCAGTGTTACAAAAAACGGTGAAGAGAGACTTTCGGAAATAAAACTTAAAAAGATATTTGCTATTGCTGCCGTAAACAGTATCTATGCTTTCGGAGCGGGAATCGCAAGCGGATTTTTAAATTTCCAAGCGCTCATTACAGGCGGATTTATCGCCGCTATGACATTTGTGGTTGTTTTGATAGGCGTTATCCTTGGTTATTACAAGGGAATGGCTCCTCGTAAAGTTTATACAATGGGAAGTTTTGCACTTTTATTAATAGGTGTATTGGTTATAGCGAACTATGTTGTTTAACAACATAGTTCTTTGACTTTAGAAATAAAGATAGGAGAGAGGATATGAAAAAGGGATTGATTCTGGAAGGCGGCGGACTTCGCGGGCTTTTTACGGCCGGCGCTGTGGATTGCCTTTTGGAAAACAATGTGGAATTCGAATATATCATAGGAGTTTCGGCGGGAGGCGGAAATGCCCTTAATTACAAGTCGCATCAAATAGGCAGAACAAAAAACGTTATGATGCCGGAAAACAGGAAGTTAAATCCTTTCGGAAAGTATGCATTCAGAAGATCGGGAAAGCTTATTGATTTGGATATGATATACGAAACTTTTCCCTATAAATATTTTCCTTTTGATTTCGATAAATATTATTCTTCGGATAAAGAATGCGAATATGTGGCGGTAAACTGTATAAGCGGTGAAGCTGAGTATTTAAGCGAAACATCCGATAACAAAAGACTTGGTCTTATAGGAAAGGCAACCTGTTGCGTGCCTTTGGTATGCAAGCCGGTTATGATAGGTGGAGTGCCTTATCTTGACGGCAGCATAGTGGATTCACTGCCCGTAAAACATGCATTTGAAAAGGGCTGCGAAAAACAGTTTGTAATATTTACGAGAGAAGAAAACACAATGCCTACGGATTACAGAAAAATGAAGGGCATTTTAAAAATAGTATTCAGAAAATATCCAAATCTTTTGGATGCTTTTTGGAAGCGCTTTGACAGATATTTCGAGCAATTGGACTATCTTAAAAAGATGGAAAAAGAAGGAAAAGTTTATGTGCTTCGTCCGGAGATAGAGTCTATCAGCAAAAGCAAACCGGATTACGAAAAAGACGAGGGCTTTTATAATCACGGCTACGAAATAATGAATAGGAAGTTGCCGGAACTGCTTGATTTTCTTAAGTCGTAAATTATATATAATCCTAAATAATTAGCACTTGTATTGTTTGAATATGTTTATTATTAATGAGAAAACAATAGTATGATAAGACTGGATAAGTATTTTAGCGAACAAGGCATAAAAAGCCGAAGCGAGATAAAAGAAGATATAAAGAAAGGCCTTGTTAAGGTTAACGGCGAAGTGGTTAAAGCTGCGGATTTTAAGCTTAATGAGGCAAGTGATAAGGTTGAGTATAAAGGCGAAGCCGTGCATTATGAAAAGTATGTTTATTATATACTCAACAAGCCTGTGGATTGCGTAACGGCAAGGAGCGACGGGCGCGACAAAACCGTTATGGATTTGATTGAGGATAAGCGTAGCGATCTTTCACCTGTGGGAAGGCTTGACAAAGATACTACCGGGCTTTTGATTATAACAAACGATGGTGAGTTAAACCACAAGCTTATGTCTCCAAAGGGCCATGTTCCAAAGACATATTTTGCGGAAGTTTTGGGAGAGCTTGCCGATAATGCTGCAGAGCTTTTTGAGGCCGGCATAGATATCGGAGACGACAAGCCATGTAAGCCGGCCAAGTTGTGCCTTATGGAATATGATAAGAACTGCTGCTATTTTAGTGATGATTTGGCTAATCCTGCAAATGAGAGGAATTCGGACGGCAAGAAATTATTTGCGGAAATCACAATCACTGAAGGCCGCTACCATCAAGTAAAGCGCATGATGGCAGCAGTTGGCGGAGAGGTTGTAAGTCTCAAAAGAGTTGCCATAGGCGCTTTGACACTTCCTTCGGATTTGGCCGAAGGAGACTACAAAAAAGTATCATTGGAGTATTTGAATGAACATATATTTTGCACCCATGGAGGGAATAACGGGATATAAATTCAGAAATATATTTGATGAAATGTTTGGAGGAGTGGATAAATATTTCACTCCTTTTATTTCACCCATGGAAAAAAAGCCTTTCAGAAACAGAGAAAAACGAGACGTGGACCCTGAAAACAACAAGGTGAAAGCTTTGCTTCCGCAAATAATAACAAACAATGCCGAAAATTTCTGTAAAGCTGCTTATGTCCTTGGAAAATACGGATACAAAGAAGTAAACTTAAATCTTGGATGCCCCTCCAATACGGTGGTTGCTAAGTCTAAGGGTAGCGGTATGCTTAGAAATATTGCAAGGCTTGATGAATTTTTAAATGAGCTTTTTGAGAAAATGGCAGGTCTTGAATATGATATGGAAGTGTCTGTAAAAACAAGACTTGGACTTGAAGACCCGGAGGAGTTTGTGCAGATTCTGGATGTATATAACAAATATCCCATTTCGGAACTTATAGTTCATCCGAGAGTAAAATCTGAACTTTATAAGGGCGAAGTTCACATGGACAGCTTTGATTATGCCTACGAAAAGTCAAAGGCGCCTCTTTGCTATAACGGCGATATTACCACATATTCAAAGGCAATGGAGATAATGGAAAAATATCCCGAGCTAAAAAGCATAATGATTGGCAGAGGATTATTAAGGGATCCTAATCTTGCCCTGAAAATAAAAGAAATGTTGGCTGAATCTAAAATTAGTAAAAGTACAAATAGAGAAGATATCCTCAAATTTCATGACAGACTTTATAAAGAGTATTTGGAGGAGATGTCGGGAGAGAGGGATGTAATCTTTAAGATGAAAGAACTATGGTTTTATTTTGCGCCTTATTTCGACAATGAAAAGGCCATAAGAAAAATTCTTATGGCCAAAAAACCCGAGGAATATAAAGACTGGCTTGCAAAGCTTTAGTCAAAAGAAAAAAGCATCGATATAAATCGGTGCTTTTGTTTGTTAAACAGGGGCGGAAGGAGTCGAACCCTCTTCGGCGGTTTTGGAGACCGATGTTAAGCCGTTTAACTACGCCCCTTTAGTGTCCGCTATTATTTATATCATAACTGCCGATGCTTGTCAAACAGATTTTATGCTTTTTTAAGCAATGCCCAATATCACAATTAACAAAATGTTTACATATGAAGATGTAAGCGCAACACCGCAAACAGGTGATTACGGCGTGACTAGTTGGATAGTAGTTGCAGCGGGATTTTTGGAAGCTAAAGGTGGCTGAATCTTTTTTGATTATGTGTTAAAATGATATGGAATAAAGCTTGAGTTAAATTATAATAAGCATTAGTTTGGAAGCACACAGCCTGCAATGATTATGGCGATGCCTGTGATTGCTGCGAAAACTTCCATGTGGTTGAATTTTGAAATTGATTTAGTTGTTTTTTTCATGATTGATACTCCTTTTTGATTGCTTTTCGTTTGATGTCCTAAAAATTAGGAATTAATAAATTCGCTTAATTTCTTAACTTGATAGGAGTATACAAAAACAAAAGTCCAATAAGTAGGACAACGAGGAACGACTTTGTTATGCTAAAAGATATATCTGTTTGCGGAGACAAAATATGAACACGGGAAAAGTTTACAAAACAAAACAAAGAGAATTGGTATTCGAATACCTTGTAAAAAATAAGGGAAACGGCTTGACAATAGATGAAATATACGAAGGTCTTAAAAGCGAAGGTGTGGAGATCGGAAAAACCACGGTTTACCGTTGTTTGGACAAGTTGGTAAAAGACGGTGACGCCAGAAGATATGCCCCTACAAAATCCGGAGCGGGAGCGGCCGCAACCTTTCAGGTAAACGAAGCCGGGGGCAATTGCAATCATCACTATCACTTAAAATGCTTAACTTGCGGCAAGATACTTCACTTGGAATGTGATGAAATGGCCCATATAAATTTGCATATAGCAAAAGAGCACGGTTTTGTGGTGGATTTGCAAAAGACCGTTTTGTACGGATATTGTAAGTCTTGCAGTAAGAATCTTACAAAGGATACACAGATTAAATTGTAAGAGTTAAGAAAAAAAGTCTTAAGATTTTGAATCTTAAGACTTTTATTATTGTCAGTAAAGCAGTAAAACCGCGATGGCTGCAAATACCAAAAGGGATACGCTGTCAAGAACCGTTGTAATAAGGGGAGACGCCATAACCGCCGGGTCAAAGCCGATTTTCTCCGCCAAAATAGGAAGGAGAGAACCTACGATTTTTGCGATTATTACCGTAATCAAAATGGTAATGCTTACAACCAAGCTGGTGCTGAAAACGAAATTACCTTGAATAGCACCTTGTATCAATGATTTTATCATATTGGCAACCGCAAGGGTTAAACCGCAGAAAAAAGCAACTCTTACTTCTTTAAATAAAATTCTGAATGTATTTTTAAATTCGATTTCCCCAAGTGAAAGAGCACGAATGACCGCAACCGAAGACTGACTTCCGGAGTTACCGGCGGTACCCGTTATCATAGGAATAAAGGCCGACAAGCTAAAAAGCGTTAAGGTGGCCTCAAAATGCGTAATGATAAGCTGGGTGAAAAGTGCGCTTAACATAAGGAATAAAAGCCATGGAATACGAGCTTTCCAGGTTTCGAAAACGCCGGTTCTGAGGTAAGGTTTGTCAGATGGTAACATACCGGCCATTTTCTCGATATCTTCCGTAGCCTCTTCTTTGATGACATCGATAGCATCGTCGATTGTAACGATACCGACAAGTCTGTTTTCGTCGTCAACAACGGGAAGGGCGATAAGGTCGTATTTCTGGATGATATCCGCCACATCTTCCTTATCGGTATGGGTATTAACGCTAATAGGTTTATCGTTCATGATGTCGTCGATAAGGGCGTCTTCCTCCGCAAGCAAAAGAGAACGGGCGGTGACGATACCGATAAGCTTTCTGTTTGATTTGGTAACGTAGCAGGTGTAAATAGTCTCTTTGTCGATACCCGTACGTCTTATGCGTTTGAGGGCTTCGTAGGCGGTCATGTCTCGACGCAGGCTTACATATTCCGTCGTCATAAGAGAACCGGCCGAGTCCTCCGGATATTTAAGGATTTCGTTAATCTGTTTTCTGGTTTCCGGCTCGGAGTTGATTAAGATACGCTTAACAACGTTAGCCGGCATTTCCTCAAGCAAATCCACCGTATCATCAAGGTAGATTTCTTCAAGGACTTCCTTAAGTTCGTTATCGGAAAAACCTTTGATCAAGTGCTCTTGAGTTTCGGGTTCCATCTCCACGAAGGTGTCGGCACCCAGCTCTTTCGGCAAAAGTCTGAAAAGGACCGGAAGTCTGTTCATGGGAAGTTCGCCGAACAAATTGGCAATATCCACGGGATTCATTTCAATAAGTAAATCTCGGATTTCCGAATATTTCTTTAATAGAAGTAAGGCGTTGATTCTTTCGATGATGTCGATTTCTTTTTCTTCCATGATATGACCTCCTTTCCGATAGTTTATCTTTGATTTGGGCATGAGCCTAAATCGGTACAAAAATTATAACACTAAATTGTCGAAATTTTCAACAAAATTTGCGCAACTTAAAAGTATTATTTACAAACATATTAAACTATCGGATAATGAAATTAGGAAGATGTTTTGATTATGAAATGGGGTTACTGTATGAAGTCTTTAAAAAAGTTTATTATCTTACTGTTATGTCTGATATTTGCGTTATCATTTGCGGCTTGCGACTCGGGCCCAAAATCCGATGAAAACGAAACTAAAGCGGAGGCGCTGACCAAGGAAGAAAAGCTTAAGGATGCGCCTACCGGTTATGAATATGCTCTTCAGATAGATATAAATCCGTCCTTTCTTTTATACATAAGTAATGAAGAAATAATAGGATTTAAGTCTTTAAATGATGATGCAAAGTCGATTGAAAAGGAAATACCATGGGAAGGTCGCGGATACAAAGATGTATTGGTTGACATAATTTCCGTGGCGAAAAATAAAGGATTTCTCAAAGAAGGCGAAGATATTAAATATACGGTAATTGATAGCAACTTACCAAAAGAAAATGTAAATGACTTTCTTTCTTCGGTGCATGAAAGAAATGATGAAATTGCAAAGGATTTAAATATAGAAATCACAGCTGTAACCGAAATTGATAAAAGCATTGAATTTAGCGATAATCCGCAGCCTGAAAATAATCAGAGCACCGAAGAAGTAAGATTTGCGGAAGACGGAACATGCCTAATCTGCGGAGGAACGGGCTCTGTTGCCTGTGAAAGATGCGGCGGCACGGGGCAAGAAGTTTGTGATATGTGTGGTGGCGACGGCTGGGTAACGGAAGAATGTCCGGTGGTTTGCGAAGGCTGCAATGGTACGGGACAGTGCGTTCATTGCAATATGACCGGTAGGATAAATGATAATTTATGCCATTGGTGTCATGGAAATCCATACGATTGCGGAGGCTGCCACGGCAGCGGTGTATGTCCGAACTGTCAGGGTACGGGATGGAAAACTTATTATTGCGGTAGGTGCGATAATGACGGCCTTAAGGATTGTACCGGTTGTAATGCTACGGGGTTGGCTGTGTGTTACGCCTGCGGGGGAGTAGGACATAGATAATACATATTTCAAAATTTGTAGTTTGAGTTTTCTTGGCTTTGCTTTTATAATGTAAAACAATGATTAAGGTGTGCGAAGTATATACCATATATTGTAGTTTAGAGTAGGTATGGCACACAACAGGCGAAAGCCTTTTTAGTTAAAAGTTTGGTTTAATCAGTGATTGGAGGACAAATATGAACAGACTTACTTATGCAGCAGCAAGAAAAGCTGTAAGCGTAGCAATCGATGTAGCACTTAAAAAAGTAGAAAAAGACAGAGATAAAGCTCTTTGCGATTTGGTTAGCCTTATTGCTAACTACATGAAAGGCGATCAGATTCCTTTCAAAGCAGAAGATATCAATGCCATCATCATGAATAAAGAATCTTCAATGAGACAGTTCATTGACAGAGTAATTGATGAAGTTGATCACACAGTACTTAAGAAAATGTTCTTAAACCTTGGTTTTACAGCATTCTTCCACGGTGCTAAAAAAATCAGAAGAAGTAGAGAAAAATATCAGTGTAATGTACCTTGGTTAATCATCATGGACCCAACAAGTGCATGTAACCTTCACTGTACAGGATGCTGGGCAGCAGAATACGGTAACAAACTTAACCTTACATTCGAAGAAATGGACAGCATCGTTAAACAGGGTAAAGAACTTGGTACATACTTCTACCTTTTCACAGGTGGCGAACCACTTGTAAGAAAAGCAGATCTTATTAAACTTTGCGAAAAACACAATGACTGTGCATTCATGTCATTTACAAACGGTACATTAATCGACCAGGCTTTCTGTGATGAAATGAAGAGAGTTGGTAACTTAATGCTTCAGATCTCACTTGAAGGCGATCCATCAGCAAACGACCTTCGTCGTGGTGAAGGTGTATACGGTAAAGTTATGGCTGCTATGGATTTACTTAAACAGAACGGCCTTATCTTCGGTACATCAGTATGCTACACAAGCAAGAACTATGAATCGGTTACAAGCGATGAATTCTTTGATCTTATCAAGAACAAAGGTTGCCGTCTTGCTATGTACTTCCACTATATGCCTGTAGGTAAGAATGCAGATACATCACTTCTTCTTACACCTGAACAGAGACTTGTTATGATTGACAGAATCCGTTCAAGAAGAAACCTTACAACAGGTCGTGGTATCTTCGCTATGGACTTCCAGAACGACGGCGAGTACGTTGGCGGATGTATTGCAGGTGGTAGAAACTACTTCCACATTAACGCAAACGGTGATTGCGAACCATGTGTATTCATCCACTACTCAGATTCAAACATCAGAGAAAAAACAATACTTGAAGCTCTCCAGAGCCCATTATTCCAGGCATACAGAGACAACCAGCCATTCAACAACAACCACTTAAGACCTTGCCCAATGCTTGAAAACCCTGAAATCTTAGGCAAGATGGTTAGAGAAACAGGTGCTCATTCAACAGAAATGATTGAAGCAGAATCACCTGAAGATTTGGCTCTTAAATGTATCCCATATGCAAACAGCTGGAAACCGACAGCAGAAGATCACTGGAATACACATACTCATGTTAAGAAAAAATATGAGAACTACAAGAAAGATTCAGAAACACACAAACTTCTTGATGCAGACGCAGCAGAGGGTGTTGATGACGAAGCTATCTAATTAAGAACGATAAGTCTTATAAAACAGTTACAAAAATATAATTAAAAATACCGTCCGAGAGGGCGGTATTTTTTTGTTCAAAAATCAATTAAGCAAGTGGGAAAAACGTTTTATAAGCTTTGTATTAATCTCCAACTTCGAACTGTGGAAGGACTTGGTTTCGATTTGTTTTATAAGCTGACTTGCAGCGCTTTGGCCGATAAAAAGTCTCGGAACATCCATTGTGGTTAGGCCGGGCTCTATGATTTTGCCTTCCGAAATGTTATCAAATCCCACTATTGAAATATCTTCGGGAATTCTAAATCCGCGTAATTTAAAGGCTTTCATTGCGCCTATTGCGATTACATCATTGTCCGCAAAATAGCATTTGGCGGTTCTTACACCGTCGTCCAATAATTCCAACATGTCCGCCATGGCATCTTCGATGGAAGGGGAAAGACTGTGTATAATCGAGCGTGACTTTGAAAAGCCGTTTTCTTTTATAGCTTGGAAATAGCCTTCTTCTCTGGCGGAAAAGTTGTAAATGGGATAACTTGATTTAAGATAGCCCGGTTGACTTGCACTGATTCCGATTAAAAAGTTGGTGGCTGTATAAGCACCTTGGCGATTATTGATTAAAACGCTGTTGCAAGGCAGAGATTCAAAGTAGCTGTCCAATAAAGTTATGGGAAAGTTTAGATTAATAAACTTTTCGCATATTTCTCTTTTGATTTCCGTTCCCACGAGAATGATTCCCAAACAATCTCCGCCTCTTATATCGGAAAAGCAGATGTCCAAATCGTCGGTTTTTTCGTTAAATTGAATCAATCGGGTTTTGATTTTCTTTTTGTTGCATTCACCTTTAATTCCCTCATATAATTCGTCAAATATGGGAGTGTAGGAAAGAATGGCATTGCTGGTTTTGTAAAACACCACAAAAATGCTGCCCCTAATCTCCTCACTTGCTTTTATTTTCGAAAAGTCATAACCTTCTTCTTCGGCTGTCTTTATAACAAGTTGTCGGGTTTTGTTGCTAACTCCCGCTTTGTTGTTTAGTGCCATGGAAACGGCGGTGGCGCTTAAACCCAGTTTCTTTGCGATTTCTTTTGCTGTAACTGACATATTCTTCACTTTTAATCCTTTTTAAAAATTAAGTAAAAATAAAGTAAAATTCACTTTATTTTATATATGAATAAAGTTTATTTGTACTTATATTAATACTAAATAAGAAATAAGTAAAGATTATATTAAATCAGGAGGAAGATATGGCAAATATAAAACTTGGCTTGGCGCCTACAAGACGCAGTATTTTCAGCGCTCCGGCAGCAGTGGAATACGCAAATTTAACAAGAAAGAAATTAAAAGAATTGGGAGTCGATTTTGTTGATATCGACGATATAGCCGAAGACGGTCTTCTACATGATGAAGAAGATAGAATTAAAATCGAGGAAAAATTCAAAAAAGAAAAAGTAGACGGATTATTCTTTCCTCATGGCAATTTCGGAACGGAATATGAAGTGGCTCGTCTTGCAAAGAGCATGGACTTGCCGGTGCTTATTTGGGGTCCGAGAGATGAAAGACCGGATGAAAACGGAATAAGACTTCGTGACAGCCAGTGCGGTTTGTTTGCAACGGGAAAGGTTTTAAGACGTTTTAAAGTTCCCTTTACATATCTTACAAATTGCAATTTGGAGGATAAGGAGTTTGCCGAAGGAATCGACAGATTTTTAAGAATATGCAATGTGGTAAAAAGCTTTAAAAATATAAGAATACTTCAAATCGGACCTCGTCCTTTCGACTTTTGGTCAACCATGTGCAATGAAGGTGAGCTTCTCGAAAAATTTAACATTCAGCTGGCTCCGATTCCCCTTCCGGAACTTACGGAGGCCATGAAAAAAGCTATGGAAGACCAAGTAAAACTTAATGAAACATTGGCTTATTGCAGAGATAATTTTAATATTTGCATAAAAGACGAAGAGCTTGAAAAGGTTGCAGCGCTAAAGATTGCAATGAGAAATCTGGCGGATAAATATGCTTGTAAAGCGGCAGCTATCCAGTGTTGGAATGCTCTTCAATCGGAAATCGGCATTATGCCATGTGCGGCAAACGCCTTGTTAAACGAAGAAGGATTTCCTGTTGTTTGCGAAACCGACATACACGGAGCCATCACAGCTCTTATGGTGGAGGCAGCGGGAATGGACGAAAGCAGGTCTTTCTTTGCCGACTGGACGGTAAGACATCCGGATAACGATAACGGCGAGCTTTTGCAACACTGCGGACCTTGGCCGATATCCTGCGCAAGTTGCAAACCGACAATCGGATATCCTTTGGCCTTTGACCATCCGGGTGCGGTGGAAGCACAGGCGAAAAAGGGCCTTTTAACAATAGCGCGTTTTGACGGAGATGACGGGGAATATTCTCTTTTGCTTGGAAATGCAAAGGGCATAGACGGGCCTTACACAAAGGGCACATATCTTTGGATAGAGGTGGAAAACTGGCCGCGTCTTGAAGCAAAAATCGTTGAAGGACCTTATATACATCATTGCGTGGGTATACATCAAGATGTAGTTCCCGTATTATACGAGGCTTGCAAGTATATCGGTGTAAAGGCCGATCTTTACGATGATGTTGAGCAAGAAATATCAGATAAGATTCACGGCATTAAATAAATGGCTGAAAGTGAGGAAAGTATGGAAAAGAGCAAATTAAAAGAACTAAAACTTAAAGCGTTTGATCTTCGAAAAACCGTAGTCGAAATGATTGTAAAATCCGGCGGCGGTCACATCGGCGGCGATTTCTCGGTTATGGAGACTTTGGTGGAATTGTATTTTGACCAAATGAATATAAGTCCGGAAAACAAAGATGACAAGGATAGAGACCTGTTTGTTATGAGTAAAGGCCATTCCGTTGAAAGCTATTATGCGGTGCTTGCGGCCAAAGGCTTTTTTGACGAAAAAGAGCTTATTAACAGCTTCTCACGGTTCGGTTCCAAATTTATCGGACATCCAAATAATGAGATTGACGGTGTAGAGATGAATTCGGGTTCCTTGGGACACGGCCTTCCGGTGTCCGTGGGTATGGCCTTGGCTTGCAAGATGGATGATAGAAAAAACAGAGTTTATGTTGTGATGGGTGACGGAGAATTGGCCGAAGGCTCGGTTTGGGAAGGCTTTATGGCTGCCGGACATTACGGCTTAAGCAATCTGTGCGCAGTTGTGGATAAAAACAATTTGCAGATTTCCGGAAGCACGGATGATGTTATGAATCATAAGAATCTTAAAGCTCAGATAGAAAGTTTTGAATGGAATGTTATGGAAGCGGACGGAAACGACATAGAAGCAATGCATGATGCTTTTGAAAAAGCAAAAGAAGTTAAGGACAAACCAAGCTGCATCATTGCCAATACCATAAAGGGATTCGGCGGCGGAGAAGTTATGGAAAACATCTATAGTTGGCATCATCACGTACCAAACGAGGATGAATATAAGGAAATTATGAAAAATATCGATGCAAGAAGGGAGGCAATTATAAATGAATAATATACCAAACAGACAGGCAATATGCGATGTGCTTATGGAAAATGCAAAAAAGGATAAAGATATTGTCGCCCTTTGTTCCGATTCTCGCGGATCGGCATCCATGACGCCGTTTTTCAAGGCCTTTCCGAAGCAGTCGGTGGAAGTGGGTATTGCGGAGCAAAACCTGGTAAGTATCGGAGCGGGTATGGCCCATATGGGCAAGAAAGCATATTGCTTTTCCCCGGCTTGTTTTATTTCAACCAGATCTTATGAGCAGGCAAAGGTGGATGTTGCATATTCAAATACAAATGTAAAACTTATAGGAATCAGCGGCGGAGTAAGCTATGGCGCACTGGGAATGAGTCATCACAGCGCCCAGGATATTGCGGCAATGAGCGCAATTCCGAATATGAGAGTATATTTGCCAAGCGATCGTTTTCAAACCGCAAAGCTTATTGAAGCCCTTTTAAAAGACGAGAAACCGGCTTACGTAAGAGTGGGCAGAAACCCTGTGGAGGACATATACAGCGAGGAAAATATTCCTTTTGAAATGGATAAGGCGACCATTGCAAGATTTGGAAGCAAAAAGGATAAAAAGCTTGTTATAGTGGCATGCGGTGAAATGTTAAGTCCTGCATTAAGGGCGGGAGAAATCTTGGCAGAGAAGAACATTATGTCGACCGTACTCGACATGTATTGCATCAAACCTTTTGACAGCGAAAGCCTTATAAAAGAAGCGGAAGATGCGGACTTGATAGTATCTATAGAAGAACATGCTCCTTTTGGAGGACTCGGTGCAAATGTAGCATCCGTAATCAGCGCAAACAAGCCTTGTAAGCTTATTCAAATGGCTCTTCCGGACGACCATGTTATTACGGGCAAGTCCAAGGAAGTATTTGATTACTACGGATTAAATGCAGATGGAATCGTAGAAAGGGTATTGAAAAACATATGAGCGGACGTTATATGATCAGCATAGATCAAAGCACTCAGGCAAGCAAGGCGCTTTTGTTCGATAAAAGCGGCACTTTGATTTGTCGTGCCCAGAAGCCGCACAAACAGATTGTGGATGAAAAGGGCTATGTAAGCCACAATCCCGAAGAAATATACGAAAACGTGATTTGGGTAACTAGGGAAGTGCTAAGACAATCGAATGTCGGCCCGGAGCAAGTAAGAGGGATTGCTATATGCAATCAGCGAGAAACAAGCCTTATTTGGGACAAAGAAAGCGGAAAAGCTCTTAACAATGCGGTGGTATGGCATTGCTCTCGCGGGGAAAAAATCTGCGAAAGAGAGAAAATAAAGGAAAACGCGGACTATATTTTTAAGACCACTGGAATAAAATTATCGGCGTATTTTCCTGCTGCTAAAATTGCTTGGCTGTTGGAAAACACAAAAGATGCAAAAGAAATGGCCCAAAAGGGAAAAGTCTGCATGGGTACCATGGATTGCTATTTAATCTACAGACTCACACATGCAAAAAGTTATCTGACAGACTATTCAAATGCTGGAAGAAGCCAGCTTTTTGACATCAGAAAGCTTAGTTGGGATGAAAAAATCTGCGATTTGTTTGGCATCGATATAAATGCCTTGCCTAAGGTTTTGGATTCCAATGCATGCTTTGGATACACGGATTTTGAGGGGCTATTTTCCGAGGAAGTTCCTATCTGCAGCGTTATGGGAGACAGTAACGCCGCCTTGTTCGGGCAAAGATGTCTTGAGGAAGGTCAGGCAAAAGCAACCTACGGAACAGGCTCATCCATAATGATGAATATAGGTGAAAGGGCGGTTTACAGCAAACACGGTCTTACCACATCACCGGCATGGGCAATAGACGGAAAGCTAAACTACGTCCTTGAAGGAAATCTAAACTATACGGGAGCGGTTATCAGTTGGCTTAAGAACGATTTGGAACTTATAAAAGATCCTTCCGAAACGGAAAGCTTGGCAAATGCGGCAAACAAGGATGATTCCTTGTATTTGATACCCGCATTTACGGGGCTTGGAGCACCTTATTGGAATCCGAAGGCCAAAGCTTCCATAACGGGCATGGACAGAACAACGAAAAAAGCCGAGATAGTGAGAGCTGCCTTGGAATGCATCGCATATCAAATTAATGATATAATAAGAGCAATGAATAAGGATTCAGATATAGCTTTAAGTCGCTTGAAAGTGGACGGAGGACCGACAAAAAACGCATATCTTATGCAGTTTCAGGCGGATATATCAAACTGCTTGGTGTTGGCATCCAACGAAGAAGCTCTTTCGGGCATAGGTGTGGCATATATGGCAGGAATGGCTGTGGGACTCTGGGATGAGAAAGTATTTGAAAAGCAAAAATACACAAGCTATTCGGCCAAAATGGATAAAGAGACGGCGCAAAGAAAGTATTCGGGTTGGAAAGCTGCGCTGGCTTTAAATGCCAAGGAGTAAATATAAAAAAAGAGGAGAAAAAAATGAGTAAACACGGCATGGTAAAGGCTGTAGGAAGCCATTTTGAGTATGAGGACGGAAACTACTTTTATCCTTTCGGAACCACGATTTATGCACTGGCTCATCAAAGTCCGGAGCTAATAGAAGAAACAATGAGAAGCTTGGAGAAATCGCCGTTTAACAAGGTTCGCATGTGTGTGTTCCCAAAACACTATCAATTCAACGACAACGAGCCTTTGTTCTATCCCTTCGAAAAAAACCAGGACGGCAGCTGGGATCCGGGCAGGCCCGTCAAGGAATATTGGGACAATTTGGAAAGTGTCATAAAACGCTTGGACGATATGGAAATTCAGGCGGATTTGATTTTGTTTCATTCCTACGATAGTTGGGGCCTTGCGACCATGGGCATGGAAAAGAACTTGCAATACCTTGATTATTGCATAAAACGTCTTGGAAAGCTTGATAATGTTTGGTGGTCGCTTGCAAACGAATACGATTTGCTTTTGTCGGAAATAAGCGAAGATAATTGGTATGAGATAGAAGAATTTGTTGCAAAAAACGACACAAGAGGACATTTGATTTCAAATCATAATTGCTTTTTGCTATGGGATGTTTCGAGAAAAAACATCAGCCATGGTTCTTATCAAATAAAATGTCTTGCAAATGTGGGAGATGATGTAAGAAAATTCAATAAGCCGATATGCGTGGATGAATGTTGCTATGAGGGAAATATTCCGTCTTCTTGGGGCAATTTGTCGGCTGAGGAAATGACTGCAAAATTCTGGCAGGCTATTGCAAGCGGTGCCTATTGCACGCACGGAGAAACTTTCCTTGATGAAAATGATATTCTTTGGTGGTCAAAGGGTGGCAAACTAAAGGGAAAATCTCAGGAGAGAATAGGCTTTTTAAGAAACATTGTGGAAGAGTTTAACAAGCCATTGTTGCCTTTTGAGCCAAGAGGAGACGAGTTTTTTGACAATCTTCCCGACGAAGTAAGAAGAGATTTTGACAAAGCTCCTTCGGGACGCAGTTTCGGTATTGCAATTTCAAGACAAGATCACGATGCAAATGTGTTGATGTCCGCCTTTGAACACGATTACAGAGCTGAGTCGGAAGACAAATCCGTGATATTAAAATACTATTATCAGCGCTGCCAGGCAGAAGACAATTTCCGCCTGCCGGAAAATAAAAAATACGATATCGAAATAATCGACACATGGAATATGACAAGAACATTGGCTTATAAAGGGCTAAGCGGAAAAGTAAAGATAAAATTGCCGGGAAGAGCTTATATGGCTGTTCTGGCGAGGGAATGTTAGAGAGGGCGAAAAATACGAAAAGCCCATTTTAAAGGCAACACTTATGTGTTGCCTTTTTTATAATACTCCTGCTTATTTTCATACATCATCCGATCTGCGGCGCTTACAGCCGAATTAAAGTCTTCCGAAGCATCGTTTATAATTTTGTAGCCAAAGGAGGTGCTTAAAGGAAGCTTATCATTTACGCTGAGTTTTTCACTTTTTTGTATGTTCTGGATAGTTTCGATGCATCTTTTCTCGTCACAGTTTTCCATGATAATCAAAAACTCATCGCCGCCGGTGCGGATAAGCTTATCTTCTTCTTCCAAAAAGCAAAGCATATGATTTACCGTAGCGCAAAGATAAAAGTCGCCGGCCCTGTGGCCCATAGTATCGTTGATTTTCTTTAAGCCGTTGCAGTCGGCCACTATGACTGCAAGGGGATAGTCGAATTTTCGATTTTCGCTTAACATACGTGTCAGATAGTTGCGGTTTCTGCAGCCTGTAAGGGAATCGATTTCGCTGAACTGCTTTATTTTGTTTTGCATTTCGACAAATTCTGTTATATCCATAACCAGACCTATCAAGCCCATTAAATTGCCGTCCCCGTCGTAGACCGGCTTTTTGATAATGTGATAATGATAGGAAATCCCGCCGAAAACCATCTCCTGCTCATAGTCTAAGCTTTCGCCCGTTTTGGCAATCCTAAGGTCCTCCTCGTAAAACTTTTTGCCAAGGTCCGGATCCGGTTGAACCTCAAGATCCGTCTTGCCGATTATGCTGCGGTCTTCGCCACCGTTAAGCATGCTGCAAATATGGCTTGCAAGCCTGTATCTGCCCTGCGGATCTTTAAAAAAGACATTGGCAGGTATGGATTCAAGTATTATGCGCAATTGCTCCGGCCCCAAAGGATACTTATCTTTTAAAAAATCCATTTCTGATATAGCCATTTATAAACCCCCATTCATAGTTAAATATTACAATATGGAAAAATCAAAAACAAGCGGTAATTCCATAAAAAGTATGTTATAATAATCTATTATATTTAAAAATAAAACGGTGGATTCATGAGAGATTTAAAAGATATCAGATTAGACCTTGATGAAATAGACGGAAAAATCGCGGATTTGCTTGCAAAACGAATGGATTTAAGCATTGAAGTGGCAAAGTCCAAAAAGGCAAGCGGCAAGGCGATTTTGGATGAAACAAGAGAGGCACAAAAACTTGAAAGTGTGGCAGCCCTTGTGGAAGATTCTAAAAAAGACGGCGTAAAAGAAGTCTTCAAGACTATTATGGCAGAAAGCCGTAAGATTCAGGAAAAAGAACATGAAAAACAGTAAAAAATTATTCTTATTCAGAAATGCAAAGCACCAAGACGTTTTCGACGAAATGGTTAATATTATAGCCGATGTGGAAAACGGTGAGTTTGAAAAAGACGTGGTTGATAGGGTTTACGAAGTGGTTTACAAGCTTATCGAGCTTGCCGGTCACTACGGTTTTGCCGGCAATATCTGGCACAACTTTATTGCTTTTATCATTGCCCATAACGAAAATGCCTTCAGCCTTCAGTGCGAAATAGGCGGAGAACCGTCGAAAAGCTTGACGCCTGTTGTTATGCAGGATTGCAAGGTTTTCTTCAATCTTATTAATTACGATTTAAAGAGCATCGACAAAGAGCTTGATATTAGCGCATTTGAGCTTCTTGAAAATCACGCGGTGAGAAAAAACGACACCAGCAAGGTTTTCAACGAACGTATCAGAGATTGCATTTACAACCTGGCTTTGGTGCTGGAAGAGGCCAACGATGCTCAGGATTATTACGATATAATCAAGATTTTTTATAATAAATACGGTGTGGGCGATTTGGGTTTACATAAAGCTTACAGGCTTAAAGACGAACCGGATAATTCCGACAATGTCCTTGCTTTAATCGACCCAATCACAAACACAGAAAGCATCAGTTTTGACGATCTTGTGGGCTACGAGCTTCAAAAAGAAAAGCTTATTAAAAACACAGAGGATTTTTTAAAGGGCAAAGCTGCCAACAACGTGCTTTTGTACGGAGATTCCGGTACGGGCAAATCCTCATCCGTTAAGGCGCTTCTTAACACGTACTACGATGAGGGACTCCGAATTATCGAGGTCTACAAGCACCAATTTAAGCTTCTTGCAAGGGTTATCGAAAAGATTAAAGACAGAAATTACAAATTCATTATCTTTATGGACGATTTGTCCTTTGAAGAATATGAAATCGAATACAAATATTTAAAGGCCGTTATTGAAGGCGGAATTGCCGTTAAACCTGACAATGTGCTGATTTATGCCACATCCAATCGCCGCCATTTGGTCAGAGAAAAATGGAGCGACAAGGACGAGCAGCACGAAGACCTTCATACAAGCGATACGGTGCAGGAAAAGCTTTCGCTTTCGGCCCGTTTCGGTCTTCAAATTTACTACGGTTCGCCTCTTAAAAAAGAGTACGAGCAGATTGTGCTTGAGCTTGCGAAAAAGCATGGCATCGAAATGCCTGACAACGAGCTTCTTGCAGAGGCCAACAAGTGGATGGTGAGCCACGGCGGCCCAAGCGGAAGAACAGCTAAGCAGTTGATTAATCATCTTAAATAAAGTTATTGGTTAACATAAAATGGCGCAGAGCCAAGCAAAATGTCAACAAAGTCAGACTAACTAATAAAAAAACAACGAGGAAAACAAATGCCGGAAGAGGAAAAATTACCGAAATCAATTGAAGAAAGACTTCATAAGCAAATGCCTATCGACGACCCGGTGGAGCTGCATAACAGGCTTCTGGAATGCATCAGAAAATACCATCCATCGGCAGATGTTTCTATGGTTGAAAAGGCTTATGAACTGGCACTTGCAAAGCACAGCGACCAAGTGCGCAAATCGGGTGAACCTTACATAATTCACCCTCTTTGTGTTGCAATTATTTTGGCGGATTTGGAACTTGACCGTGAAACCATCGCAGCCGGCATTTTGCACGATGTTGTTGAAGATACGGATGTTACAAAAGAAGACATTAAAAAAGAGTTCGGCGAAGAAGTTATGCTTCTTGTAGACGGCGTAACAAAGCTTACCGGCATCAAATATACAACGGAAAAAGTTGAAGTTCAGGCAGAGAACCTGCGTAAAATGTTCCTTGCCATGGCAAAGGATATTAGAGTTATTCTTATTAAACTTGCGGACAGACTTCACAACATGCGTACCCTGCAATATATGACCAGGGAAAAGCAGATTGAAAAAGCCCGTGAAACCATGGATATCTACGCGCCGATTGCTCAGCGTCTCGGTATCAGCAAGATTAAAATCGAATTGGAGGATTTATCTCTTAAATATTTGCAGCCTGTTGTTTACTACGATTTGGTTGATAAAATCGCCCAAAGACGTAGCGAGCGCGAAGGCTTTATAGAAAGCATCGTAAATGAAGTTAAGTCTTACATCGTGGAAGCCGGAATAGAGGCGGAAATCGACGGCCGTGTTAAGCATTTCTTCAGTATTTACAAGAAAATGGTTAACCAAAACAAGACTTTGGATCAGATTTACGACATGTTTGCGGTGCGAATCAAAGTAAATACGGTAAAAGACTGCTATGCGGCTCTTGGTGTAATCCACGAAAAATACAAACCGATTCCGGGACGTTTCAAAGATTATATCGCCATGCCTAAGCCGAATATGTATCAGTCCTTGCATACAACTCTTTTTAGCCGTACGGGCCAGCCTTTCGAGATTCAAATAAGAACCTTCGAAATGCACAGAACCAGCGAATACGGTATCGCAGCTCACTGGAAATACAAGGAAGATCCAAACGCGGTTAACTATTCCAATTCCGAGGAAGAAAAGCTTAATTGGCTTCGCCAGATTTTGGAATGGCAGCGCGACATGTCCGACAACAAGGAATTTATGAAGCTTTTAAAGAGTGACCTTGACTTGTTCGGTGAAAACGTTTTCTGCTTCACTCCGCAAGGTGATGTTAAGAACCTGCCGAAGGGCTCTACACCTATAGATTTTGCTTACAGCATTCACAGTGCCGTCGGTAACAAGATGGTGGGCGCC
>JAEEGH010009541.1_pt1 | contig 22624 bp, 18 predicted proteins | sample 9134181 | NCBI WGS metagenome assembly JAEEGH01 (sample SAMN16246544, study PRJNA631951) | gut metagenome | biome: gut microbiome; feature: rumen; material: DP-attached | host: Bos | place: Iran: Karaj | collected 2018-10
CACGCAGACCAGGTCGCCGGCCTGCGCGGCGCTGCGCAGGTGTGCGGCCCCGGCGGGGCACTCGCCGAGTACGGTTACGTTGATGCAGATTCGGTCGGGCGAGGCGGTGGTGTCGCCGCCCAGCAGCGCGGCGCCGAAGCGCGCGGAGATCTCTGCGTATCCGCGCAGGAATTCCCCCATCCAATCCGCTTCAAGGTCCGGCGGCAGAGCTACGGACAGGAAGGTCGCCGTGGGCTGTCCGCCCATCGCGGCAATGTCGGAGAGGTTGACGGCGGCTGACTTCCAGCCCAGTTGGTAGGGGGAGACCCGGTCCCGCAGGAAATGCGTCCCCTCGACGAGCATGTCGGTGCTTACGAGGGTGTCCAGCCCGCTGCGCTGGGGGATCACGGCGCAGTCGTCCCCGATCCCCGTGACCCCTTCCGGGGCCGGGAAACGCTCCCGGATCCGGCCGATCAGGCCGAATTCACCCAGTTCCGTCAGGGTCGTTTCCTTCTTTGCTTGCATAGGACAAAAGTACGCAGAAAAGCCCAGCTTTACAATGAGAATACCCGTTTTCCCCCTGCAACCACATAATTAGGTGGTGTTTTTCTCTTGCCAAAACCTCATATTTGTCAAGCAAACATGATGGAAATGGCAATAAGTGGCAAATTATCCGATCCGATGACCGAGCGGGAACTGCAGATCCTGCAGTTGCTTGCCCAGGGACAGTCCTCCACGAAGATTGCGAAAGCGCTGGGCCTGAGCCCGAGCACCATCATGTGGTACCGAAAGCGCCTGCACCTCAAGTTCGACGTCCACAGCACCCCCGAACTTGTTGTCGCCGCTACCAAGCAGGGAATCCTCTGATTAACACTTTAAACAAACGGATATGAAAAGAATCGTATTACTGGTAACCGTCTTCGTGCTCGCGTGTGCATCCGCGTCTGCGCAAGGTATGTTGGGGCGCCTGAAAGAGCGCGCCAAGGAAGCCGTCGAGAACAATATCGGCAACAAGGTTGAGGAAGGCATCAACAGTGTCTTCAACAAGAATAAGAACCAGAACAAGGAGCAGGAGGCTGCAAAGGCTGCGAACCCGCAGGAGGTCGAAGAAGGGAAGGAGGCCGCCAATGAAACCGTCGATTTTGCCCAGATCCAGGCCAAGAGCGATTTCAAGCGTGGCGGCACCGTATTCTTCAATGACGAACTGAAAGGTGAGCAGCTGGGCGAGTTCCCTTCCAAATGGGATCTCCTCAGTGGCTCTGAAGTGGAAGTCGTGAATATCAAGGGCGTGAATGCCATCAAGATGGAGGGTGGAAGGATTCAGCCTCTGATGGAAGAAAAGTATTATCTGCCTGAAGAGTTCACCATCGAATTCGATGTACTCTCCCAACCCGCTCAGGAAGGCTCCAGTTGGGATGCCACCCTCGACATTGTCTTGAAAGCTGAAGACGGCTATAACGCCTTCGATATCCGTACCAGCGTGGAGACACATACGCTCAACAATCCAAGCGGAGGATATTATGGTATTGGTTGGGGTTGGGGAGCATATAATCCCAATGGTGATAAAATCGATGGAGAACCAGGAACTTCGACTATCGCCAAAGTGTTCAAGAAGAACGACTGGAACCACATTGCCATCTCTTTTAATAAGCGGGCTTTCAAGATGTACCTCAATTACGAGCGCATCGTGAATATCCCGAATATGAAACAGCCTCGCTCCTGGTATATGGAAGGCTCTTCGGACAGCAACAAGGGTGTCTATGTCACTAACATAGTGATGGCCAAGGGTGCTGTGGAACTCTATGAACGTAATGCTACGGACTATTCTTCCGCAGTCGAAAAGGCTATCGTCGAGACCGGCAAGTTCGTGACGAACAACATCCTCTTCGAGACCGGCAAGGCCACGCTCAAGCCCGAGTCGATGGAGGAGATCCAGAAGGTGGCCGACTATATGAAGAAGAACCCGTCCGCCCGCTTCGAGGTCCAGGGACATACCGACAATTCCGGCTCCGACAAGGTCAACGACCCGCTCTCCCAGGAGCGCGCCGAGGCCGTCGTGAAGGCACTTGAGGGCATGGGCGTCGATCCGTTCAACCTGCGCCCCGTCGGCAAGGGTTCCCACGAGCCGGTGGCGGACAACGGCACCGAAGCGGGCCGTGCCCAGAACCGCCGTGTAGAGTTCATCAAGAAATAGCTATCTTTGCGCTTATGAAGCGCATCCTGCTGATACTTGCCGCGATGGTCCCGTTAGTCGCTTTTGGCTACGAGGACCATCGCGGTCGTAATCTGGACTCCCTGGAGCGGGTCCTGGCGCGGTACACGCCGGACCGGCTGGCCGTGGCTACGGCGGAGGAGAAGGCGGACTATGTCCGGACATGCCGCCAGATGGCCTGGGGCTATCTCCAGCTGGACGGGCCCAAGAGCGTGTATTACGCCCGGCAGGCCATCGGTTTCGGGCGGGAACTGGACAACCAAGATGCCATTTTTGACATGTCCATCCTCATCGGACAGGGGTTCTGGGCGAAGGAGCAATATGACAGCGCCCGGGTGTACTACACCCAGGCCGCCGATGCGCTGGCGCTGATCGAGGCCCGCTGGGACGATCCCGACCGGCATGACCTGGAGGCTGATCAGTCCCGACTGTGGGGCACGCTGGGCAATTTCTATGCGATGCAGGACTCGCTGGAGCTGTTCGCGTATTATTACGGAAAAGCCGGGGAAATCTTCGAGCGGCGGGGCTGGTGGGAAGATGCCGCCACGCTGCACCGCAACATCGGGGAAGTCTATCTGGACGAGGGGGAACTCAAGGCGGCGAAGCCCGAATACGAACGTGCCCTGCAGCTCGCCCGCCAGAGCGGGGATTCGCTGATCATCGCCGGAGCGATGTATGGCCTGGGACATTGGTACAAAGAATCCGGCCGTACGGCCAAGGCCCTGAAGTACCTGGCGCAGGCGGACGAATACTTTGGCAATCATCCTGTGGAGGAGTCGTTCGGCCGCGCCGATACGCTCGCAGTGATGAATGCCGCGCACAAGCAGCTTTACCGGAATGCCCTTCTGCTGGCATTAGGCGCCCTTCTGCTGTTGGTGGCATGGGTGGGCGCATGGTTTGTCGTGCGCCGCCTCAGGCGCACGCGCCAGGAACTCTCGGAGACCTCGGCGGTGCTGGATGAGACCATCGAAGAACTCCGCCAGGCGCCCGCCGAGGCGGAGCTGCTGACGGAGCAGGAGATGAAGATTCTACGGCTGCTCGCCCAGGGGCGGACTTCCCAGCAGATAGCCGACGAACTGTGTCTGGGCTACAACACGGTCTTGTGGTACCGCAAACGCCTGCACGCCAAACTGGACGTCCACACCACCGGTGCGCTCGTTGCCGAAGCCCAGCGGCGTGGATTGTTATAATCTTGAATAATTAAGACGGTTACCGGCCGAAGTCGCCGGGATTCTCGGACCAGCCGGGTTCGCTGAGGATTTGGACGGCTGTGACGGGCCCCAGGTGTTTCCAGTCCTCGACGGCCCAGACCACTTCTTTGTCCGGGGTCACTTCCACGAGCTGCGCGCCTGTGCCGGAAGTCCCGCGGGCACACAGGATGGTGTTGCCGTTGCTGAGCCGGACCACGGTCTGGCATTTACCGGGACGGAACGGCTCCGGGATCTCGTCCAGGTCGAGTTCCCAGACGGTCTCCTTGGCCTTGTTGACTTCGATGACCTTCCTGTCCTTCTCCATGCTGATGAGGGTGTTGCCGTTCTTGAGCCGGACCGCCGACCAGGGCTGGCGGCAGTCGTATTGCCAGATGATGTTCCAGTCCTTGTCGAACTCGACGACCTTGGCCTCGCTGATGTAGCTCAGCAGCCAGGTGCCCTCGTCGGTGTAGCGCATCCGGCGGCTCTGGCCGTGCGTGGAGCTCTCCGGGAAGTCGATGGTGTGCTCCCAAAGGACTTCGCCGGTGTTGTGGTTGAACATGACGACGCGGCCTGTCGGCTTCTTGTTGACCAGCATGAAGGCTAGGTTGTCGCCGATGGGCTGGAGGGTGTGGAGCTCCTCGCCTTCCTGGCAGTCGTAGCGCCAGATCTCCCGCTTGTCCGGGGTCACTTTGGCGGCGAAGGTCTGCCGGGAGAAAAGGACCTCTCCGTTCCGGAGCATCCAGATGTCGCCGAGTTCCCAGCCGGGGCCGGTGTCATATTTCCATACCACCTCTCCATTGTCTACCAGGAGGATACGGTTGTATCCTTCGCCGACGTAGAGCATCGGGTAACGGGCGAGGCCTTCCCCGGGCCACTCGTCCGGGGTGACCTTGTCGGACATCCAGGCGAAGTTCTCGCCGATGTTGAGGTCTTCGGCGGGGCCGTTCTCGGGGACGTTGTCAGCGGTGAAGAGGGGGATCAGCCCGGCAAGCGTGTCCGGGGTCTTGGGACCGGTGCATGCCCAGAGGCAGAGGGCCGGTACGAACAGTAAAAGTCTCTTGATATGCATGGTTATGGTATTGTGGTGTTCGCTGAACGGATACAAATATAGGCAAAACCCATTTTTTTCTGTACATTTGCCCTATGAAAGTGCCCCGGAATCTAGAGAAATACATCCCGAACTACGAAGTCGAACGGTTTTGGAGAAAGCTGCGCAGGGTCTTCAAACGCCTCGGCGCCAAGGCCGTCTACTATGCCCTGATCCTGTATTATGCGATGCAGAATCCGCAGATTTCCAAGAAGGACAAGGGGATCATCATCGGGGCGCTGGGCTATTTCCTGCTGCCCTTCGACCTGATGCCGGACTTCCTGCCGGGCGTCGGCTACACGGACGACATCGCGGCGCTGGCCTTCGCCATCTACAAGGTCTGGAACTGCATCACCCCGGTCGTCCGGAGCCAGGCCGAAGCCAAGGTCTACGAGTGGTTCGGCGACGTCGACCAGAGCGACCTGATCCTGTAGCCGAGAAGCGTAAGCCATGACCATCGCGCTGCTGACCCTGGGCTGCAAGCTCAATTTCGCCGAGACGGCTACTTACGAGCGCGGATTCCTGGCCGCCGGCCTGGAGGTCGTGCCCTGGAGCGGCCGGGCAGATGTCTACCTCATCAACACCTGTTCCGTCACGGCCACGGCCGACAGCAAGTCCCGCAACCTGGTCCGCAAGGTCCACCGGATCAACCCCGACGCCAAGGTGGTTGTGACAGGGTGCAGCGCGGAGCTGCGGCGGGCCGAGATCGAGCGGATCGAGGGCGTGAGCCGCGTGTTCGGCGCTGCCGAGAAAGGTTTGGTGGTCAGCGAAACGCTTGCTTTATTGGGGATTGCAGTCCCTGCGATGCCGAGGACGGAGGATTCCGTCTTCCCGGCCTATTCGTCTGCGGAATCCCGCACGCGCGCGTTCTTGAAGGTTCAGGACGGGTGCAACAATTTCTGCAAGTACTGCACGGTCCCGTATGCCCGCGGGCGGAGCCGCAACATCCCGGTCGCCGAATGCGTGCGGAATGCGGAGCGTATTGCCGCCGAGGGGCTCCGGGAAATCGTGCTCACCGGCGTGAATACGGGCGACTTCGGCCGGACGAGCGGCGAGTCCTTCCTCGACCTGCTGAAGGCCCTGGATGCCGTGGAGGGCATCGAGCGCTACCGGATCTCCAGCATCGAACCGAACCTGCTGACGGAGGAGATCGTGGACTGGATCGCTTCCGGGACCAAGTTCCAGCCGCACTTCCACATCCCCCTGCAAACCGGCTCCGACGAGTTGCTGCAGCGGATGGGCCGCCACTACGACACCGCCTTTTTCGCGGAACGCCTCGAGATGGTCCGGCACAAGATGGAGCGGCCGGGCGGCCCGAAGGTCTTCTTCGGCATAGACGTGATGGTGGGACTGCCCGGGGAGACGCAGGCGCTCTTCCGCCAGACCTTCGATTTCCTCGACCGCGTGCGGCCCGCCTTCATCCACGTTTTCCCGTATTCCCGGCGTCCCGGCACCCCCGCCGCATCCATGCCCGGACAGGTGGACGAGGCGACCAAGAAGCATCGCGTGGCCGTCCTGGAGGAGCTCAGCGCGCGCCTGCACGCGGAGTTCCGCGAAGCGAACCGCGGCGTGCGCGAGCGCGTGCTCTTCGAGTCCACGCAGCGCGGCGGCCAGATGGAAGGCTATACCGGCAACTACATCCGCATCACGCGTCCCTACGATCCGGCGCTGGTGAACCAACTGGTTGATATTGTGATAGATTAGCTATGGAGAAGAAAGCAAGACTGACCTTCCTCGGCACGGGCACCTCGTCCGGCATCCCGATGATCGGCTGCGACTGCGAGGTCTGCCGTTCGGCCGACCCGCGCGACAAGCGCCTGCGTGCCGCCGTCCTGGTGGAATACTGCGGTCTCACGATTCTGGTGGACGCCGGACCGGACTTCCGCTACCAGATGCTGCGCGCCGGGGTGAACCACCTGGACGCCATCCTGCTCACGCACAACCACAAGGACCATACGGCCGGACTGGACGACGTCCGGGCCCTCAACCTGTGCGAGCGCCACCCGGTCAACATTTTCTGCGAATCATACGTGGAGGACACGCTCCGCCGTGAATACGCCTACGCTTTCGCGGAACAGAAGTACCCCGGCGCGCCGGAGTGGCACCTGCACACCATCGACGGCACCCATCCTTTCCTGGTCCACTCCAATGCGGGCGAGGAGGTCCTCAGCTGGGAGCGCGGCTTCGGCTACCACCACCTGCCACCGCAGTCTGCGGCGGATTCCACGGCGGAGATCATCCCCATCCAGGGCTGGCACCACCGCGAGAAGAAACTCTCCGTGCTGGGCTACCGCTTCGGCAACATAGCCTACCTGACCGACATCAAGATGCTAGACAGCGAAGCGGAATTCGAAAAATTGAAGGGTGTAGAATACGTGACCCTGGGCTGCGTCAAGGTCGGTGACCACCACTCACATCCCTCGCTGCAGGAGACGCTGGATTTCTTCGAGCGGGTAGGGGCGCGGGAATCCTACATCACCCATCTCTCACATCAGCTGCCCCGCCACGAGGAGTTCGCGGCGATGCTCCCGCCCCATGTCCATCCCGCCTGGGACGGCCTGGTCATCGGATAATTACAGCGCCGGGACGACGGCGATATTGGAGAGGCTCTGCACGCCGGCCATCGGGTAGAGGGCGGCGCGGATGCGCTTGTCGCGGCCCACGAGCAGGGCGTGCGGCTGCGTGACGCCGCGCTGATGGCCCTGCCAGTTGGTCAGGTAAAGCCCCTGTCCTTCAATGTACTGGAAGCCGGAGCAGAAGCGTAGCGGGGTACCCGGCAGATCCTCGTTCGAGAGGGTCCAGACGATGTCCCAGTCGGCGTCTAGTTCGACGATGCGCGGGTTGCGGTCGCGGTCTGCCAGCGAGACGAGCACGTGGCCGTCCGGGAGCTCCTGCACGGAGTGCGGCCCGCCTGGCAGGTCCCGGCTGCGCACCACGCGCCCGCGGGCGTCGTATTCCGTCAGTTTCTGGTCGCCGTAGTGCGCCACGAGATAGTGGCCGCCGGAGAGCTTGCGCGCATTGCGCATGAAGGCAATGCCGCCGTCCTTGACGCCCTTGGGCAGGATGCTGACCTTCTTGACGATGCGTCCGCGGGCGTCCAGCTCCAGCAGGCGCCCGTTCTCACATTCGCCCACGAAGGTCCGGCCGTCGGCCAGGCGCTGGCAGGCGAAGACGTGGCAGGGTGCGTCGTAGCGGAAGACCTCATTGCCGGCAGGGTCCAGTTCGAGCACCCCTGTGCCGGTGGAGAAGAGCAGACCGCCGCCGTCCAGCAGCTGGATGTCGTTGCTCAGGGGAGCCTCGTGCTCCCAGACAATCTGTCCGTCACGGAAGCGGAGGACCTTGCCGCCAGAGTAGTCTGTAGCATAGAAGTCCGGCGCCATGCGGCCGAGGCGGTGTTCGTAGATGCCGGTACCCAGCAGGAAGGAGCCGTACGCAGCGAAGGTGCTGATCTCGCGCGGCTGGCGGATGTACTCTTCGTAGCTGCGCTTGACGCCGATGCTGCTGCAGTCGATGAGGTTGACGAATCCGTCGGTGTTGACGACGGCCTTGGTGAGCAGTCCGGCATAGGCACGGTCTACGACCTCGGCATACGCTTCCGCCGGGATGAATCCCCGCTGTATCGCACTCTGTATCAGGTAGAGAAACATTCCGGTTCCGGAGGTCTCATTCCAGTTGCCGGGCTCCAGCGGCTTGTCCACGACCTGGCACCACATGCCCGTCCGGGGATCCTGGGAAGCCTTGAGGCCGCTGCACATCAGGCGCAGGCGCTCCAGCAGGGCGTTGCGGCCGGGCTGGTCTGCGGGCAGGTAGTCGAACACGTCGGCCCACAGCACGGCAAGCCAGCCCATCCCTTCGCTCCAGACTTCCGGATAGGCGCCGCGGGTCTCGTCCCAGGCGTGGACGAAATGCCCGTCGGCCTTGCCGCAGAGATCGGTAATGCCCTGCATCTGCTTGACGACCTCCGCGAAATCTTCCGGATGCCTCATCGTCTTGGCGTAGCGCGCGAGGAAGATCTGGCCCATGAACACGCCGTCCACCCAGGTCTGCTGCATGCGTGCGGAGTGCCAGAACATGCCGTTGGGCAAGCGGGGATAGTCGTCGAATCCCCGCCGGATGGTCTCGACGGCCTTGGCGTAGCGCTCCTCGCCGGTCAGCTCATACATCAGCAGGCAGACGTAGCCGGGCACGAAATTGTCCAGGGCATCGGGCTTGAACTGCCGCAGGCGTCCCTGGGCGTCGACATTCTGGTCCACGTATTTCCGGATGTAGTCCAGATAGACCGGATCGCCGGTCCAGCGCCACATGTGCTCCATGGCGAACATGACATAACCGGCCTGCCAGGTGAAAGAGTTGTTCTGCGTGCCCCAGCGTATCTCGTCAGGGTCGGCGTAGCGGTGGATGAACTGTTTGCCGGTGGTCTCGGACCAGTTCTGCTGGCGGGGTTGCGCGCCGAGGGCGCAGGCAGCCAGCAGCAGGAGGGCGGTAGCGAGGATTCTTCTCATGATGGTTCTATGCGAGCAGGATGAAAACGCAGGGACGCTTGCCGATGACCGGCGGCTGCTTGCGCCAGCGTGCGACGGTGTCCGTGCGGATGTATTGTGTGGGAAGGGTGAGATCGGCAGCCACGCAGATCTGCGTGGTGGGGGAGAGACCCTGCAGCATGTCGGACAGCAAGGCGTCGTTGCGGTAGGGGGTCTCGATGAGGATCTGGCTCTGGTTCAAGGTACGGGACTGCTTCTCCAATTCCTTGAGCGCGGTGCGGCGCTCGTCGGTCTTGGCCGGGATGTAGCCGCGGAAGGCGAAAGACTGGCCGTTGAGGCCGGAGGCCATCAGGGCCAGCATCAGCGAGGAGGGACCGACCAGCGGGATGACTTCGATCCCGGCCCGGTGGCAGCGGGCCACGAGGGCCGCGCCGGGATCGGCGACGGCCGGGAGGCCCGCCTCGGACAGCAACCCGACGTCCTGCCCGTCGAAGAGCGGGAGCAGGGCGTCCACCTCCGCGGGCGTGGTGTGCTCGTTGAGGACGTGGAAATCCAGCTCGTCGATGTGGCCGCGGAGCCCGTACGCCGACAGGAAGCGGCGTGCGGTGCGCAGCTCCTCCACGACGAAGCAGCGCAGGCTGCATGCGCGGTCAAGGACGCCTTGCGGCAGGACTTCTGCGGGGGCGTTCCCACCGAGTGGAGTCGGAATCAGGTAGAGTTTGCCAAGGGGCGTTTTCATCTCTTTCTATCTCGATGACGGTTTGTTCTTGCGGTGTCTCGGCGGCATCCTGCCGGCGCCGTTTCTTGGGGGTGAACAGGTTGCGGAAGAATTCCCCGACGGTGCGGTATTCCTTCTGGTAACTGACGCCCACGCCGTTGCGCTGCGAGAAGTCCAGGTAGTTGGTCAGCTCGTCGGCGGAGTGGGAGAAGATGTTGAAGCGGAAGTTGCCTTCCGGATCCAGCTTGACCTGGATGTCCAGGTTGCCGGCGAAGTCGCCGTTGGCGCCGCCGCTGGTGTAGCGCCGGTTGCCGAAGCTGCCGCCCACGATCACCCGGTTCTCGAAGAGCTGGGTGGACACGGCGACGTCGAAGAGTTCCTGTCCGCTCTGGGCCTCCTCATAGCCGAAACCGATGTCCACCGGGATGTCCAGACGCTGGAGGATGTTGTTGATCTGGCCGGACATCATGTCCACGACATTGGAGAAGAGCAGGTTGGACTGGTTGGTGACGCCGGAGGTCTCGCCCGGGAGGAAGCTGCCGAGCAGCAACAGGGAGACGAACTGTTTCTGCACCTTGTCCGGCGTATTGAGGGCGGTCTCGACCTGCGAACGCGTGGTCGGGTCGAGATCCGGGATGTCGATGTCGACGTCCAGCTGTGGCGCGCGCAGCCGGTCGGAGACATTGAGGGAACACTCCACGGTACGACGTGTGCCGGAGTTCGTGCCGAGCAGCGCGTCGAGGGAAGTGCGGAGCCTGTAAGCGGCAGTAACGTCCAGTTCGGTGTTCATGATGTCGCCGCCGAAGCGGACGGTGCTGCCCTGCTGGATGTCGAATCCCTTGGACAGGATGCCCGGGATGACGAACTGGTAGTTGCCTTCGTTGATGTTGTAGTCTCCGTTGAGGTCGAAGACGGCCCTGGAAGGGCGCAGGTTGAGGTTGACTGAGCCTTCTCCGCTGAAGGAGGCGACGTTGCCGGCGGACTTGTCGATCTCTACGAAAGCCTTGAGGCCGGGGTGGACCGCCAGCCGCCCGCGGATGCGGATGTCGCCGGACTTGACCGTCTTGGTCTCCATCTCGGCGAGCATCTGCTCGTACGGGTCGAGCGTGCGGGCCGGTTCGGTGAAGGTCAGCAGGTTGCTTGAGGAGCTGGAGAGCTTGCCGGATAGCGGGATGTGGATGTCTCCGTCGCCCGCCGTGCTGACGTTGGCGTCGATGACCAGGTTGGAGAACGGTCCCCTGACGGAAGCGGTGCCGGACGCCCGTGCCAGGCCGTAGAAGGGGCTGTCGGGCTTCTCGGGCGTGTCCACGACCTTGAGGCGGTTGAAGCTGATCCGGCTGTCGAGCGCGAAATCCTGCAGGTTGTTGTAGTTGATGGAACCCTGGATGCTGCCCGTGCCGCCGGCATCGTCCCGGACTTCGAGGGCATCGAAAAAGCAGCCGTCGCCGCCGATCCGCAGCGGTCCGCGGACGGTGTAGGAGACACCGGTCGCGGCAACGCGCAGGAGGGCGTCGTCGATCTGCAGGCCGTCGCTGGAGGGCGTGAGGTTATTGGTAGGTCCGGCGAGGCGGATGTCGCCGGAGATCCCGCCGCCCATTTCCGAGAATACCTGGGTGAGGAAAGGTGCGGCCACCCCAATCGGGAGTTGGTCCAGCGAAGCGTGGACATCCAGCCGTTTGTCACCGACGAAGTAGGAACCGTCGGCGAACAGGACGTCGCGTCCGTCGAGCTCGTCGCGCAGCAGCAGGCCGAGTTCCTTGCCTTCGTCGTTCCACATGCTGGAGAGCTGGATGGTGCCGGCGTCAACGCCGCCCATACGGAGCGTGTCGATCTTGAAGTCCATCAGCATGCCGTGCGCCTTGTCTGCTTCGGAAGTGAAGAAGGCGCGGCCGTTCATCTTGCCTTCGATGCCCAGCGGCTTGGGCAGGAACTCGTCGATGAGCGCCAGGTCGAAACGGTCCATCCGCAGGGACAGGGTGTCGTCGCGCGAGGTCGAGATCCCGCCGTCCACGAGCAGCTGCTGCGGCCCGTTGGTGATGTTGAAGCGGTCGAAATAGAGGTCCTTGCCATGCAGGACGATGTCGGACTCGCCGATGGTCCAGGTGTCATCCCCGGTCATGAGGTAGGAGTCGAGCGGGTGGGCCTTGAGGACCAGCACGCCCAGCGAGTCGCGGTAGACCTGGCCGTTAAGGAAGACCTCGGCATTGCCGCCGGCTCCCGAGAAACTGTCGTATTGCAGGCTGAGGGAGAGGTCGTCGTTGTCTGCGCCGGCCGAGATGGACGGGTTGTTCAGCGCGAAGGTGCCTGCCCGCAGCTCCGTACCGAAGAGGGAGGCGAACAGGGCGTCCGACTGGTTGTCGAACTCGATGTCGACGTCCTTGAGGAAATTCTTGCCGAGGGCCAGGCGGTCCGAGAGGATGCTGCCGCTGAGGAAACCGTCGCCGTCGATGTCGAGGCGGGCGGAGGTGTAGTCGGCGACGTACGCGCCCGGCAGCAGCAACGCCAGGATGTCCCGCGTGTCGTGGAAGAGCATGCTCACGGAATAATTGCCGCCGGTCACTTCCGCGGGGGCTTTCGGGAAGAGGGTGGGGAGGTCGCGGGCGACCGTCAGGGCTTGGATGTCATGGATGAAGTCCCCGATCGGGCGGTCGCCGGTGTAGTTGGCCTCGAGGAACGGGGCTTCCAGGTTGAAGACCTGTCCGTCCGGTTCGATGCGGGCACCCAGCAGCAGGTCGCCGACGGGATGCACGCCCGAGGCGTCGATCAGGTTGAATCCCAGCAGGCTGGCGTCACCCTTGAAGAAGTCTCCGACCTGCACCACGTCCGCCTGGACATGGGAAGCGATGCGGGAGAAGGGGCGGTCCGCCGGGACACCGAAGGCGGTGAGGTCCAGTCCGCCGACCTCACCGTCGATCCGGTAGCGGCGCCCGCCGTCCCGCGGCTGCAGGTCGGCGAGGGCGTTGAGGTCGATCAGCACGGCGGGGTCGCTGCTGTGCAGCTGTGCATCGAGCGTGCCGTCCGTGAAGGTGCCTGCCACGTCGATTCCGGAGAAGTCCCGGCCCAGGGCGCGGACCTTCTCGATATGCAGGGTGTCGACGGTGGCGTTCGGCAGACCCTTGCCGAGCGTAGCCCGGGCGCGGGTCCGCAGGGAGACGGGCCCGACGGCGTCGGTGGCCAGGATGCGTCCGAGGTCCAGTTCGTGCAGGGACAGGTTGACTGCAGCCTCCACCGGCCGTCCGGCGGCGAGCAGGTTGCGCACGTCTCCGTCAAAGGCGGCGGTGCCTTCGGGCGTGTAGAGCTCGCCCCCGAGTTCGAGGCGGTCCAGCGGCCCCTTGGCAGTCAGCTGCAGGGTCATGGGCAGGTCGCGGGCATAGCGACCCAGGTCTACCCTGGTGCCCGGGGCGATGCCGGCGATCAGCTTTGAGATCCCGTCCGTCGTGGCCTGGAGGTCCTGTACGCGGGCGTCCACGATCATCTGCTTGATGTCGGGCAGGCCGACGCAGGTCCCGTCCACGGTGGCGGAGACGCCGGAGGCCGGGTCTGAGAAGACCAGCCGGTCGATGCGCATGTCATTGACATATCCCGACACATGCCCCCGGCGGATGTCCAGGGCGGTCGTGGATTTGTCGAAGGCGCCGGTGAAATAGGTCATGGTCTGGAGACTGAGTCTCGAAGGCTGGATCTCTCCCTCCAGCCGTACCTCCTCCACGAAATGCTGGAAGGCGATGGCCCAGGGGTAGCTCATCGAGTAGGAGCGCAGCCTGACGTCGGACCACGGATCAATGAGATGGATGTCCTCGATGAGGGCTTTGCCCAGTCCGACATCGCAGCTGCCGGAGAGGTCGTTGATGATGTAGCCGGACTTCTCCCGGGCTGTCAGGTGGTCGCAGAAGGCGGTCATCTTGCCCCCGGACAGGCGCATGTTGTGTCCGGACACGTCGGCTACGAGGTCCAGGTCGTCGAAGTTGATCTTGTTGACCCCTTCCTTGGGAGGCTGGGCCTTCATTTCGTGGAAATTGTTGAGCCGGAAGCGGATATTCTTGACGTGCAGTTTCTTGATGTCGAAGATGTCGGGGCCGGGCTCGGCCGGACCGGTCTGCTTCTTCAGGCCGAAGATGCGGGCGATGTTGGTGCCCGGGTCCATCGGTTCGCTGGCCAGATGGAAGAGGGCGTCCTCGACGGTGACGCGTCCCAGGTGGAGGCCTTCGTTCTTGAAGAGTCCGGCCAGGGTGAAGGTGGCCGTGATGGTCTTGGCCTTGAAGACGGTGTCGATGGGCGCCCATCCCCGTCCGTGGATGTCTTCCGTGTATGGGTGACCGTCCAGCAGGGTCAGGTTGCGGACCAGCAGGATGCCGGAGGTCGTGATCCTCAGCTCATCGTACTGCACCCGGCCGTCCATGACGGCGGCCAGCTGGTTGAGGGCGACCTTGGACAGGCGGGTCTGGACATAGGGGGTCTGGATGGCCAGCAGAGCCGCCATGAACAGCACGATCAGCAGACCGATGATGCGCGCTACGATATACCCCCTTTTCCTATACATAATATGCAATCTACAAATATACAAAATTGTTTGCTAACTTTGCAGTCCATAACTGACAGACAGATGGCAGACATCATTCTCGGCATAGAATCTTCCTGCGACGACACCTCCGCGGCCGTCATCCGCGACGGGTGGCTGCTCTCCAACGTGATCGCCAGCCAGGACGTCCACCGCGCCTTCGGCGGGGTGGTGCCGGAGCTGGCGTCCCGGGCCCACGAACTCAATATCGTCCCCGTGGTCAGCGAAGCCCTGGCCCGGGCGGGCGTGAAAGCGTCCGACCTGACGGCGATCGCCTTCACCCGCGGCCCCGGCCTGCTGGGATCGCTCCTGGTCGGCACCTCTTTCGCCAAGGCGATGGGCCTGACGCTGGACATCCCGATCGTGATGGTGAACCACCTGCAGGGCCATCTGCTGGCCGATTTCATCCGCCAGCCGGACAAGCCCGTGCGGGAGCCTTCTTTCCCGTACCTGTGCCTGCTGGTCAGCGGCGGCAACTCGCAGATCGTCCGTGTGGACGACCCGCTGCATTTCGAGATCCTCGGCCAGACCATCGACGACGCGGTGGGGGAGGCCTTCGACAAATGCTCCAAGATGCTGGGCCTGGGCTACCCCGGCGGCCCCATCATCGACCGGCTGGCGCAGCAGGGAGACCCGACCCGCTTCAAGTTCGCCAAACCGCATATCGAGGGGCTGGACTACAGTTTCAGCGGCATCAAGACCTCGCTCCTGTACTTCGTCCGGGACGAGATGGCGAAGGATCCGTCTTTCCTGGAGAAGAACAAGGAGGACCTCTGCGCCAGTTTCCAGAAGACGCTCATCGACATCCTGATGGGAAAACTCATCCGGGCTGCCAAGGAGACGCGGATCCGGCAGATCACCATCGGCGGTGGCGTGTCCGCGAACAGCGGGCTGCGCGAACGCCTGGTCGCCGAGGGGCGCAAGCGGGGCTGGAAGACCTTCCTGCCCGAATTCAAGTTTACGACGGACAACGCGGCGATGATCGCCGTGGCCGGGTGGTTCCGCTACCGGGCGGGCGAGCGCACGCCGCTGGACGTCGCCCCCGTCTCCCGTCTGGCCGACTATTGAACCCATGAAAGAGTTTGAGATAGCCCTCAAGATCGGCAAGGAGCCGACGGAGAGCGAATTGAAGGAAGCCGCCGCGAAGGCGCTCGGCGTCCGCCCCGACAAGGTGGGGGACGTGGTCATCACGCGCCGTTCCGTGGATGCCCGGCAGGATATCCTGTACCGTTACCGGGTGCAGGCATACCGCCTGGGAGAGGCCTATGAACCTTATCAACTACCTGAATATAAGGACGTTCACGATGCTGAGCCGGTGATTGTCATCGGGGCCGGCCCGGCCGGCCTGTTCGCCGCGCTGAAACTCCTGATGCGGGGCCTGCGGCCCGTCATCCTGGAGCGCGGCAAGGATGTCCACCGCCGGAAGGCGGACATGGCCAGACTCTCTGTCGAGGGCGTCATCGACCCGGACTCCAACTACTGTTACGGCGAGGGCGGTGCCGGCGCGTTCTCCGACGGCAAGTTGTTCACCCGCTCCTCCAAGCGCGGCGATATCCGCGAGGTCCTGCACCAGTTCGTCCGTTTCGGGGCCGATCCGTCCATCCTGGTCGATGCCCATCCCCACCTGGGGACGGACAGACTCCCCGGCATCGTGGAGAACATGCGCCGCTGCATCGAGGAACATGGGGGAGCGTACCACTTCGACTGCCGCGTGACGGACATCGTCCCGGTGGCCGGCGGTTTCGAGGTGTCTGCGGGATCCGAGGTATTCCGGGCCTCCCGCGTCATCCTGGCCACGGGCCATTCGGCACGGGATATCTACGAGATCTTCGAGCGGAAGGGATGGACCCTGGAAGCCAAGGGATTCGCCCTGGGCGTCCGGGTGGAGCATCCGCAGTGGCTCATCAACCAGATCCGCTACCACGGCAAGTATCAGCCGTTCATGCCTACGGCGGAATACTCCTTCGTCCAGCAGGTCGATGGCAGGGGGGTGTTCTCCTTCTGCATGTGCCCGGGCGGGGTCCTCGTCCCTTCGTCCACCGAGGACGGGACCGTGGTCCTGAACGGGATGTCCAACTCCGCGCGCAATTCCAAGTGGGCCAATGCCGGGGTGGTCGTTCAGATTGAACCGGGAGACCAACCGGCTGAGTATCAGGGACCTTTCGCACTGATGGACTTCCAGCGTGACATCGAGCGCAAGATGTACGAGTACGTCTCTTCGCACGGCGGCAGGCATCCGCTCGCGGCCCCGGCCCAGCGGATGAAGGACTTCTGCCGCGGAATCGTGTCGAAGGACCTGCCCAAGACTTCCTACCACCCGGGAGCCTGGTCGTCTCCGCTTCATGAACTGCTTCCCGAGCACGTGTCGAAGCGCCTGCGCCGCGCGCTCCCGCAAGTGGACCGGCAGATGCACGGCTACTATACGAATGACGCGCTTCTACTGGGGGTGGAATCCCGCACTTCCTCTCCGGTCCGTCTTCCGCGTGACCCGGAAACCCTCGAACATGTTTCCGTCCCGGGCCTCTATCCCTGCGGCGAAGGCGCCGGCTATGCCGGTGGCATCGTCTCCTCCGCCCTTGACGGGATCGCTTGCGCGGAACGCTGCTAGATAGATATGAGATGATCAGGACGAGCGAAACAATCACCCTCGCACCGGAGGTCTTCGTCAATGAGACCCAGCGGAGGGTGTATGGGCTGCTGGAGCGGCTGGAGATACCGTTTGCGCGCATCGACAACGATCCGGCCCTGACGATGGAAGACTGCGTGGCGATCGATGCGGCGCTGGGCGTTCCCACCGTGAAGACCCTGCTGCTGTGCAACCGCCAGCAAACCCTGTTCTACCTGTATGTGATGCCGGGAGACAAACCCTTCAGCACCAAGGACTTCGGTGCTGCACTCCAGATTTCCCGGGTTTCCTTTGCCCCGGCGGAAAAACTCCGCGAATTCCTGGGCACCGAAGTGGGCGCCACCACGCCGCTGAGCCTGGTTTCGGACCCGGATTACCGCGTGCGCCTGGTCATCGACCGCGCCGCCGTCGCCCCGGCTTCCATCGGCTGTCCCGACGGCACCACCACCTGCTACATGCGCCTTCTCACTGCCGACCTCCTGGAGAAATACCTCCCCGCCACCGGTCACGAGGCAACGTTCATCTAGCGCAGTACCAGTATAAAGTGAGTTGATACCGGGAGGGGTTTGAGGTGTCCGGGGGACTCCGCTTCGCTCCGGCCCCTCCCAACGTCTCCTGCGTCCCCGCGGTGCGGGAACTTGTATCCGTCGGGCCCCTCCCCCTATACTTGTCCGGGGGTGGACAAGCCCCCGGACACCTCAAACCCCTCCCAAGTGCTACAGGGACCATGTCGGAAGAATGTCCTTTTGGGATAATCTTTTGAGGACTGAGGTTCTCTGATATTCGTTGTTTCCGGTCTTGAGCGGGAATCATTGTTCAATAAAAGTGTGAATTCCAGTGTCTTACACTTATTTCGTTCACTTTCAGTGAAATAAGTGTAAAACCGGCTATTCTGCACTTTTTCCTCAGCAGCACGGCTGAGGGACCGTTTTCGCAGGTTATCGCGCCCCCACGCGTGCTCCAGCACGGCTGAGGGATCGTTTTCGCAGGTTACCGTGCCCCCATACGTGCTGGAAAGGACGAAAAAAGAAGGATGACCTCAAGTCAATTTGACTTTTGGGGTCATCCTCTGTTGGGTTTCCGGTGTGCCGTTTCGTCAGAAAGCGGCGATGAGTTCTTCGTTCGTATAGGCGTCGGCGCCGTAGCAGGTCTTGAGGTAAGCGAGACCGTTCTGGTAGTCTTCTTCCGTGAAGGAGTTGGTCGCTTCCTTGGCGACGACCACATCGTAACCGAGGCAGTAGGCGTCGGCGGAGGTGTGGCGGCAGCACATATGCGTATGGAGGCCGGTGATGACGACGGTCTTGACACCCAGTTCCTTGAGGAGGATGTCCAGGTCGGTCTGGAAGAAACCGCTGTAGCGGCGCTTCGGGACGACATAGTCACAGGCCTGCGGAGTCAGTTCGGGAACCACTTCGGCACCAGGCGTGCCTTTGATGGCGTGATCGCCCCAGATCTGAAGTTCGCGGTCGATGCCGGGAAGGTGGCAGTCGTTGCAATAAACCACGGGAACACCCTTTTCGCGGGCCGCCTCCAGCAGACGGGCGGTGGCAGGGAGGATTTCTACGGCGCGCGGGCAGCCGATGGAACCGGTCACGAAATCGTTGAGCATGTCAACGACCAAGATGGCGGGATGGTTGAGTTTTTCCATTTTTCGGATAAAGTGTTAACAGTCATTTCCCGATGCCGGGAGCATAAAACCTTATCCAATTTCTGTGCCATTCGCGTCTTGTTTTGAATTTCGGGGGAAAGGCTGTAATTTTGTCCCCGATGAGAGAGAAAAGGATCATCCGCTACAGCGCCGGTCTCCGGCAGGAGATGGAGGTGCGCGTGTACGGCACGGCCGGCAGGCCGATGCTGGCTTTCCCTACGCAGGACGGCATGGCCGACCAGTGGGCGGGCTTCGGGATGGTGGACCTCCTGAAGCCCTGGATCGAAGCACACCGCATCCAGTTATATACGGTGGATACGGTCGATGTCCGCTCTTGGTCCAACCGCCACGCGCGCAAGACCTACCGGGCCGCCGTACAGGAATCCTACTTCCAATGGATTGTCGATGAGGTGGTTCCGCTGATTGCCGGAAGCAATCCTTCCGGCGGACTTCCGCTCCTGACGGGCTGCAGCATGGGAGGTGCCCACAGTGCCGTCTGCCTGCTGCGCAGGCCGGACCTCTTCTGCGGGATGATCGGCCTTTCCGGCGCCTACGACTGCCGTTTCTTCACCGGCGGCTATACGGACGAAGCGTGGCTGCGGAACTCCGCCGCCGACATCCTGAAGACGGCGGACGACGGCACCGTAGACCTCCTCCGTCACCGGTCCATCGTCCTGTGCTGCGGCCGCGGCAGGAACGAGGACATCGAACTCGACGCCACCCGGATCCTGGAGAAGGACCTCATCGACCGGGGCATCCCCGCCTGGGTCGATTACTGGGGCGAGGATGTGGACCACGACTGGGCCTGGTGGCGGCCCCAGTTGGCGTATTTCCTCCCTTATGTGTTAGAAGAACTTGAAAATCAATGATATGAACTTCGTATTCATCTCCCCGAACTTTCCTGAGACCTACTGGAATTTCTGTGACCGGCTCAAGGCACGCGGTGTGAACGTGCTGGGCGTCGGTGACGCATCCTATGACAGCCTGGACGGCCGGCTCAAGGCCTGCCTGACCGAATACTACCATGTGGACAGCCTGGAAGACTACGCCCAGGCGTACCGTGCCGTCGCCTATTTCTCCTGGCGCTACGGCAAGATCGACTGGCTCGAGTCCAACAACGAGTACTGGCTCGAGACCGACGCCCGGCTCCGGACGGACTTCAACATCACCACCGGCCCGAGACTCAAGGACATCGACAAGTTCAAGAGCAAGGCCACCCAGAAGATCTATTACGCGAAGGGCGGCGTTCCCACGGCGCGCCAGAGCAAGGTGACGACTCCCGAAGCGGCGAAAGCCTTCCTCGAGGAGGTCGGTTACCCGGTGATCGTGAAGCCGGAAGTGGGCGTGGGCGCCGAGGCTACTTACAAGGTATGCTCGGATGCGGAACTGAGCGCCTTCTTCGCCACCAAACCTTCCGTCCCGTATGTGATGGAAGAGTTCGTGACGGGAGACATCTACTCCTATGACGCCATCGTGGACAGCCACGGAAAGCCCCTGTTCGAATCCAGCGGGCATTTCCCTCCGTCCGTGATGGATGTCGTCCTGGGCAACCTGGACATGCCTTACTGGGTGCTCCCGGACGTGCCTGCGCAGTTGCGGGAAAGGGGACGGGCCACCCTCAAGGCCTTCGGCATCAGGAGCCGTTTCGTCCACTTCGAGTTCTTCCGCCTCACGAAGGCCCGCAAAGGCCTGGGTGAAGTGGGGGATTTCGTGGGCCTCGAGACCAACATGCGTCCCGCCGGCGGTTACACCCCCGACATGATGAACTTCGCCCACTCCACGGATGTCTATACCATCTGGGCCGATATGGTGACGGCCGACAAACGCCTCCTGCCGGAGAGCGGAGACGACCACTGGTGCGTCTATTACGGCCGCCGAGACGCCCACACCTATGCCCATGACGACAATGCCGTGATGGCCCGTTACGGGGCGCAGATGGCGATGACCGGCCGCATCCCCGCCGCACTCGCCCCCGATCTGGGCGACCGCATGTTCATGGCGCACGTCCGTTCGGACGAGGAGATGCAGGAATACTTCAGATTCCTCTCGGAATAAGGGACCTCAGGCGATGACGCCGCTGCCGAGGAGTTCGTCCCCGGCGTAGAAGACGGCGAACTGGCCGGGAGAAATGCCGCGCTGGGGGGCGTCGAAGAGGACGTACAGCCCGCTGCGGCGCATCAGCAGCGTGGCGCCCTGGAGGGGTTGCCGGTAGCGGATGCGGACGCGGCAGCGGAGAAGGCCGCCTTCGGCCAGCGCGAGGTCCGGGCGGAGCCAGTGGATTTCGTCGGGCGCGATGCGGAGGCAGAAGCGGGAGAGTCCTTTGTGCCCGTGGCCTTCACCCACATACACCGTGTTGGTTTCCGTATCCGTGTCGATGACGAAGACCGGCTCCGTATGGCCGCCCACACCGAGGCCCTTGCGCTGGCCGATGGTGTAGAACTGCGCCCCCTCGTGCATGCCGACTATGGCACCGTAGGGATTGGCCTTCAGGCGGGTCTTCCTGATATGCTTCTTCCCACTTCGGTAGGTCTCATACTCAAAACGGATGTCGTAATGGAGCGGCGTGGCAAGACGCTCCAGTTCCCCGTCCGTAAGGGAAGAGACGCGATTGAGGTCAAAGGGACTGTCACCCAGTGGTTTACCATCTGTCGTCAGCACCTTCTCTTCCGGTGCATAACGGACGGTGCGCTCCAGGGCGAGGCCGTCCCGCAGGAGACCGCCCAGGACCGTCTGCTGCCACTGGTACAGGGAATCGTCGGCATACCAGGCATCGAAGACCTCGATGATGTCCCCTTCGACCGAGGCGAGTTTCTGCTTCAGGAAGGTGGGAAGGTCCACCTTGCCCACGAAGCAGATGCCCTGGGAGTCCTTCTTCTCCGCCGACGGAAGGTCCGCTTCCTTGGCGATGCGGCGCACTTCCGGCTTGGGGAGGTCTCCGATGGGGAAGAGCGCCTTCCGGAGTTGGGCCTGGGAGAGTTGGCACAGGAAATAGGACTGGTCCTTGTTGGGATCCGTACCTTCGAGAAGCCGGAAAAGAGGGGCTCCGTCTTCGGCCAGGACCGGCTGTCCGGCGGCGTCCAGGACGGGTTCCTTGCGGCAGTAGTGGCCGGTGGCGACATAGTCTGCCCCGTACTTCCGAGCCACGGCGAGGAAGGCGTCGAACTTGATTTCCCGGTTGCACAGGACGTCCGGGTTGGGGGTGCGGCCCCGGGCGTATTCGTCGAACATGTAGTCCACGACCCGTTGGCGGTACTGGTGCGACAGGTCCACGAAGTAGAAAGGGATGCCTATCTTGCGCGCCACCATCTCCGCGACGAAACGGTCTTCTTCCCATTCGCAGTCCCCGTGGAGGGTGGCGTCGGCCTCGTGCCAGTTCTGCATGAACATGGCGAAGACGTCGTAGCCCTGCTCTTTCAGGAGGAGGGCCGCCACGGAGGAGTCCACGCCGCCGGAGAGGCCGACGCAGACTTTGATCTTGCCGTTATCGGGGACCTGAGATGCCATTTCGTGCGTTTTTCACCTACAAAAGTAATGATTTTGAAAAAATATTCCTATTTTTGAAAACCATGACACACAAACGGATAACCATCGACTACATCGAGTACAGCGCGGTCGGGGAAATGGATCCTCAGGACCAGGAAGTCGTAGCCGCCGCCCTCGAGGCGCGCAAGGGTTCCTATTCCCCCTATTCGAAGTTCCGCGTCGGCGCCGCCCTCCGGCTCGCCGACGGCACCATCGTCCAGGGGGCCAACCAGGAGAACATCGCCTATCCCTCCGGCCTCTGCGCGGAGCGCACCGCCATGTTCGCCGCCAGCGCGAACCATCCCGGCGTTCCCTTCGACACCCTCGCCATCGTGGGCGGGAACGGGACCGAAGTCTGCGAAATGCCTGCGGCACCCTGCGGCGGCTGCCGCCAGGTGATGGCCGAATACCAGCGCCTGTACGACCGCCCCCTGCGGATCATCCTCATCGGATCGCACGCCATCTACAAGTTCGACAAGGTGGAGGACATCCTCCCCCTGATCTTCGACAGTTTGAAAGTGGAATAATTTGGTAGTCGCGGAAAAATGACTACCTTTGCAACGGGAAAGTCTTACACGACCAGCTCCCTCTGAACTCCCC
>JAEEGH010009544.1_pt1 | contig 22616 bp, 13 predicted proteins | sample 9134181 | NCBI WGS metagenome assembly JAEEGH01 (sample SAMN16246544, study PRJNA631951) | gut metagenome | biome: gut microbiome; feature: rumen; material: DP-attached | host: Bos | place: Iran: Karaj | collected 2018-10
AGCCACTGCTGCAGGGGCATGTCGCTGCCCATGCCTTTGAGTAGGGTCATGGCGGCGTGGGTGTGCATGTTGGCGAATGCGGGGAAGGCTGCTTTACCCCTGCCGTCTATTCTGATAGCATTAACCGGCATCGGAATCTGTGTTCCAATGCCGGTTATCTTACTGTTTTCTATCAGAATATTGGTACGATTTTCGTTCAGCAGCACATTTTCGATAATGATAGGTTCCATTGTCGTGTGTTGCGCTATTGTACCAAAATCAGGATGTCGTTCTGCTGCCCTTTCACCACACCGCCGCGGATGTCGAAAGTCTTGGTCTCGTCGCTGTCGGTGACAAGGCGCAGGGTGCCTTTGCCAAGCGAGGAGATGATGGGGGCATGGTTCTGCAGTATCTCAAACAGGCCGCCTGTGCCGGGCAGCTGTATCAGTTTGGCCTCGCCCTCGTATACCGTCGAGTCGGGTTTTGTGATTTTAACTTTCATGGTTGCAGAGCATTATTTCGTTTCGGCCAGAATCTTCTCGCCTTTCTCTATGGCCTCTTCGATGGTGCCGACAAGGAGGAATGCCTGCTCAGGCAGGTAGTCCACGTCGCCGTTGAGAATCATGTTGAAGCCCTTGATGGTGTCCTCGATGTTCACAAACTTGCCGGGCAGTCCGGTGAAAGCCTCTGCCACGTGGAAAGGCTGGGAGAGGAAACGCTGCACGCGGCGGGCGCGCGAGACAACCAGTTTGTCGCTTTCGCCCAGTTCCTCCATGCCGAGGATGGCGATGATGTCCTGCAGCTCGTTGTAGCGCTGCAGAATCTGTTTCACTTTCTGGGCCACATTGTAGTGCTCTTCGCCCACCACGTCGGGGGAGAGGATGCGCGAGGTGGAATCCAGCGGGTCCACAGCGGGGTAGATACCCAACTCCGAAATCTTACGGCTCAACACGGTCTGTGCATCCAAGTGGGCGAAGGTGGTGGCGGGAGCCGGGTCGGTCAAGTCGTCGGCGGGCACATACACAGCCTGCACCGAGGTGATGGAACCGCGCTTGGTGGAGGTGATGCGCTCCTGCATCATACCCATCTCGGTGGCCAGTGTGGGCTGGTAACCCACGGCTGAAGGCATACGTCCCAGCAGGGCGGACACCTCCGAGCCGGCCTGGGTGAAACGGAAGATGTTGTCGATAAAGAGCAGGATGTCGCGGCCGCCGGTCTTCTCGTCGCCGTCGCGGAAGTATTCTGCCAGTGTCAAGCCGGAGAGAGCCACACGGGCACGGGCGCCGGGAGTCTCGTTCATCTGGCCGAACACCATGGTGCATTTCGAGTCCTTGACAGCCTGTTTGTCAACCTTCGAGAGGTCCCAGCTGCCCTCGGCCATGCTTTTCTCGAATTCGGGGCCGTAGTTGATGACGCCTGCCTCAATCATTTCGCGCAGCAGGTCGTTGCCCTCGCGGGTGCGCTCGCCCACGCCGGTGAACACCGACATGCCGGAGTATTTCTTGGCAATATTGTTGATAAGCTCCTGGATAAGCACTGTCTTGCCCACACCGGCGCCGCCGAAAAGGCCGATTTTACCACCCTTCAGGAAGGGCTGGATAAGGTCGATGACCTTGATGCCGGTGAAGAGAACCTCCTGGCTGGTGGCCAGGTTCTCGAAACGGGGAGGCTCGCGGTGGATGCCGTAGCGTTTCTCGTGCTCGGGATCGGGCATGCCGTCGATGGCCTTGCCGATGACATTGAAAAGACGACCGTTGATATTCTCGCTGACGGGCATGGTGATGGGACCGTTGAGAGAGATGACCTCGGTGCCGCGTTGCAGGCCGTCGGTGCTGTCCATGGCAATGGTGCGCATGGTGTTCTCTCCGATGTCTTGCTGGCATTCAAGAATGACCTCGGTTCCGTCGGGACGGACAACCTTCAGGGCATCGTAAATGTCGGGCAGACTGATGCCGTCGTCAAATGTTACATCGACCACAGCGCCGATGATTTGGGAGATTTTTCCTTTAACAGTTTGTTCCATGTATGATATGTGTTTTTCTTCGATAGAAAATGCGGAATTTGAAAGTGCGAAATTACTATTTTATTCCCAATTGACAAAATTTTTAACACAAAAAAAATATCAACATGGGGTAATGAGCTGTTTTATTTTACCTTATATAACCTGCCGGGAAGGCATCGGATGACGTTTTTGAGCTCCAAATCCATCAGTGTCGAGGCAATTTTCGGGAGTGACAGTCCACTTTTGGCCACTATCTCGTCCAGCGTCATCTCCCGGTTGTCCGTCAGCAGCTGCACCACGGCCTGCTCGTTGCTGCTGAGTGCCGCGAAGATGGAGAGCTGCTCCTCCCGTTTCCGCTGCCGGTCGAAGGTGTTTTTCCACCCCATCTGGTAGAACAGGTCCCCGGCATTGCGAATCATGACTGCTTTGTTGTTTATAATAAGGTTGTTGCATCCTTCCGACAGACTGTCGTCCAACCGTCCGGGTACGGCAAACACCTCGCGGTGGTAGCTGTTGGCTATGTTGGCCGTGATAAGTGCGCCGCCGCGCTCGGCAGCTTCCACGACAATGGTGGCGTCGCTCAGTGCCGCCACGATGCGGTTGCGGGCGGGGAAATAGGCGGCATTGATGCCGGTGTGGATGGGGTATTCACTGAGCAGGGCACCGCCCTGGTCGAGGATGCGTCGGGCAAGGTAGCGGTTCTGATAGGGATACACGATGTCCAGTCCATGCCCCATGACGGCCACCGTAGGCAGCCCGTTGTCCAAGGCCGCAGTGTGCGCTGCCGTGTCTATGCCATAGGCAAGGCCGCTTACTATCAGGGTGTTGTCGGCTTTCATCTCCTGCACCAGCCTCGTTGTTGTGCATATGCCGTAGTCGGTGCACTTGCGCGAGCCCACCATGGCCACGGAGTGGTTGGCATTCAGATTGCAGCGTCCTTTGCGGTAGAGCAGTACGGGCGTGTCCTCGCACCCGGCCTCGTTCAGCCGTTGCGGGTAGTCCGCCTCGGTGCAGAAAAGCGTGTCCACCCCGTAGCCTTCCATCAAAGGGAGCATCTGCTCGGCCTGCGCCACAACGGCCTTGCTTTCAATGGCCGAGATAATGGAGTCGTGGCGCTGGAATAACTCCTTCAGCTGGGCGTGCGACATAGAGAACAACGCCTCCGGCTTTGGGCACAGCGCCAGCAACTGACGGATGCCCCTGTTCCCCAGGCCGGGGATGAGCGTGAGTGCTATATGATATGGATTCAAGGTGTTGTGCTTTCTTTTGGTGAAACGATGCGGGATAGAAGCCTGAGGCTTGCAAACGAGTTCCGGAGCCTTTCGAGGCAATCCTGCCGCGGGACCCACAGGGCTTGGGCAATGTCCTCCTCCGTCTGCGGACGGGGTTGCAGCCGCTGTGCCTCCATGGCGAACCACGAGGTCTGCTTCAGGTGCCAACCTCCGTACTTGTCGTAGATGTGGTAAGTCTTTGTTATCATGCGGCCTGTGGCGGTGGGACGGATGCCGGTCTCTTCCTCCACTTCGCGCAGGGCAGCCTGTGCAAGGGTTTCGCCGGGTTCCACCATGCCTTTGGGCAGGTCCCAGCGTCCTTGGCGGTAAATCATCAGGCAGTCGCCCTCGGGAGAAACCACCATCCCGCCGGCGGCTTTCACAAAGCGGTAGCGGGCTGCAAGATAGTCGGCCAAGTGCCTGGCACCCCGATGTTGCCAGACCCATACGTCGCGCCCCTCGGCAAGCCGGGCGAAGCAATCGTCGAGCTGAAGGTCGCTCATGGGTAAATAGCCGTTTGGCACCTGCGCCGAGCCTTGCAGCGCGGCGGGGCAAAAGTGCATGAGAGAGTCTTGGCAGGCGATAATCATAATGCTGTATAACGCGGCGGCCGCTCTTTTATTGTGGCAGAATCCGGCCTGATTTATCCCAAACCGGTCGTTAGAGTATAGCAGATTGACCCGCACAAGTTTAGAGGCAAGAGCCAGGAACAGTGGCGTACAATCCTGCTTCTTATCTCTTACCTCTTACTTTGCATTTTGCCGCTTCGCGCGGAAGTTACTTTTTATTCTGTGAAGAATTACGTCAACTATCGCCACCTTTCCTCAGCGTACCGATATTGTCGTATATTTGTCCCAACGTTCCTCTGTGCGCCTTCCTGACTCGTTGTTGCGTCGTTCTTTATCCTATCGTTTTTCGATATGTTTCCCTCATTTTTCCCTTTCTGAAACGGAAACAAAAGGGAAAACGATCGAATAACGAGCGAATAAATGACGACGCTTGATGGTTTCTACATATCGGGTAGGTCCTATCAAGAGCGCGTGTACTTCTGTGGCGAAGGGTTAGACTTTCTCGGCCACGTCATGTCATGTGGCAACTGGGAATGAAACCCTAATGATATGCATGAGCTGTAAAACGCTGGCATGCAGTGGCGGGAAAAAAAGAAGGATGTCCGCGCGGCGGCGGACATCCTTCAGGAGAGTGCCCCGGGAAGGGTTATTTGATGACAAGTTTCTTGACAAACGTGTCGCCTGCGCAGCTGACGCGCACAAAGTAGGTGCCCTGAGCCAAGCGCGAGAGGTCGAGCTGTTGCGAGCACTGACCGTCGCAGGTGACGTCAATGACGTTGAGTGTGCGACCCTGCATGTCGAGCAGTGTGATGGAGGCGCGGCCTTCAACACCCGAGAACTGGACGGTGGCATGCTGCGACGCGGGGTTGGGTGAGATGGTAAAATTGTGGGGGTTGTCGATGTTGTCGATACCTATGGCGGGAGCGGTGGTGAATGTGCCGCCCGATGTCCACACGCTCGACCACTCGTCGGCGCAGAGTGCCTGAACGTACACCTCATAGGCAATCTCGGGTTCAAGGTTCATGATGGTGTAGGAAGTGGTGTAGGCGGTGTCGGTCATGCCGCTGCCTGCCGTCATGCCTTCATAGCCGTAGTTCACCAGCCAAGTGCCGCTGTTGTTGTCGCCTGCAGTCCACTGCACGTAGGCACTGCTCTGGGAGATGTTGGAGACGGTGACGTCCTCAACGGGCTGGCACAGGTCGGTGGTGACGGTGAGCGTGTCGCTCGGGTCGCTGATGACGATGCCTCCGCCGCAGAGCGTGCTGACAGTGATATTATAGGTGAATCCCGATGTCAGACCTTCTATGGTGAAGGGGTGTACCGAGGTGGTGATGAACGTGTCGACGACGGTGTTGAACAGGTGTATCTGCCAAGGGTTGGTGTCGGTTTCGGCAGTCCAGTCAATCTGGATGTCGAGGCCTCCTATGGCAAGTGCCTGCAGGTTGGTCGGGGTGTGGCAGGGCAGGGAGTCGGTGACAAACTGTCCGGACAGCCAGTCGGAGTAGGTGACACTGTCGCAGATCTGTCGGATGCTGTACAGGTAGGTAGTGGCGGGCATGAGGCTGTCGAGGAGGTAGGAGGTGGTGTTGACGCGCACGGGTTCGGGCCAGACGGGCTCGGAAGCCGGCTTGACGGCTATCTCGTATTCGGTCATGCCGCCGTCCCACACGATTTCAGCTGTGGTGTAGGTGGTGGTGATGTGGTCGATTTCCGGCTGGTGGCAGGTGCGGTCGCCGCAAGTGACCAGGCGCATCAGGTTGCGGAATTGGGTGAGGGTGCCTGCCGCGGGGGAGTGGATGTCGATGGCGCTGCCGGTGCTATAGGAGTAGAGCGAGGTGTAGTCGTCCATCAGGTTGACCCGTTTGGCCGCATATCCGCCGTAGTATTCCTGGCTGCCGGTGCGGACAACGGCCACAATCACGTTCCGGTGACCGTCCCATACAAAGGCCGAGTCGAAAGTGAAGCGGTTCCAGCCCTGCGTCATGTTCATGCTGCCTGCGTAGTAGGGTATGAGGTCGTAGCCCGACTGCCAGTCGGTGGTCGAGGCAAACTCGCTCTTGGTGGTGTGGCAGAGGTAGATGGTGCAGTTTTCGGCGTTGGAGATGGCGTTGTTGGTGTAGAAGTCGATGGCGTCGATCATCACCAAGTCCTGCATCGAGGCAGAGTCGATAATCTGCTGGGTGTAAGTGTGCATGTAGTATTCATAGAAGGGCAGGTAGCTGTAGTCGCTGGAGTAAACCTCTATACCGACGGTGTCGACCTCGGAATTGTCGCAGAGTTCGGTGCGGAAGGTTCCGTCGACCACAGAGCTGCTGTCGGTCGAGTCGCAGACGGCTATGAGCTGATACTCGTAGGCGGTGTTCTGTGTGAGGCCGGTGAGCGTCACGCTGTTGGTGTAGAGGTTCATGGTGGTGAAATCCGATGTACTGCCATAGGGACGATAGCTGAATTGGAATTCAGGAGCGGAGGAAGTCCAGGAGAGCGTGGCATCAGTGGTTGTGGAAGTGAAATACACGTCGGTCGGCGGTGTGCAGTGGGTGATATGGGTGAGGGTGATATCGTCCACATAGGCATACCATACCACTGTTCCGCGGTCGGCCTTGATGGCCACGTAGGTGCCGTTGCCTGTGTAGTTCTCGAAGGTGGTGGTGTACTCGGTCCATGTGGTGCCGGAATGGTGGATGGTGTCAATTCCTACAAATGTATTGATGTCGGTCGGGTCGGTGAGCACGCCCACTTTGAAGACAGGAGAGTAGGTGGTGGAAGAGGCTTTGGTCCAGAAGGAGAGCACGAGCGAGCGTGTGGGTGCTACATTGGTGTCCACTTCGGGCAGCACGATGCACTGGTAGTCGCCATAGGTGTTGAGGGTTGTGGCGTCGTACCAGTAGAGGCCTTTGGTGCCGCTGGGGGTGTGGTTGTAGGTGGTGGAGGAGTTGACGTAGGGATAGCCGAAGTAGGTGGTGCCGTTGTTGAGTCGGTTCCAGCAGTAGGCAAAGGTGTTGAGAGTGGTCGAGCCAGTGGGTTCATCCTCGAAGTCCTGGACATAGGGGAATGTGTTGATGGCTGCGCATCCGGTGCGGATCACCACGGGGAAACTCCACTGGCTGGTGTCGGTGGCAGAGCAGATGCCGCGCACTTGTACGGTGTAGGGCGTGTTGCTGTTGAGCCCTGTCAGGCTGACGTGGTTGACAGTGGTGGTGATGGTGGTGTCGTATTCGGACGCGTGGTAGATATGCACCTGGTAGGTGTTGACGCTGGAGTCGTTGTCCCAGTAGATGTCGAAGCTGTTGGCGGACACGTTGCTGTCGGTTACATGTGCCGGACGTGCGCAGTTGGGTGTCACGAAGAGTTCGATGTCATCCACGTAGCTGTACCAGTAGGCTGTGGGACGGAATGACTTGAGGGCTGCGTAGCGTCCTGTGCCGGTGTAGGAGGCAAAGGAGGTCTCGAAGCCTTGCCATTCGAGGATATTCTGGACGTGCACGGTGTCGATGGGCACAAAGGAGTCAGCCGAGTCGGGGTTGTCCATGACGCCCACTACAAACACGGGATGGTAGTTGACGCTGGTAGGACGTGCCCAGAACAACAGCGAGGTGTTGGCGATGTTGTAGCTGCCCCCCAGTTCGGGCAGCGAGACGATGGTGTAGTCGGGATAGGTTGTTGCAGAGGCTCCGTACCAGTAGAGGTAGTTGGCTCCGGTGTGCGCTGTGGCGGCACTGCTGTTGACGTAGGGGAAGTAGTTGGTGGTGGCGCCGGGAGCCTGGGTGCGGTACCAGCAGTAGGGGAAGGGTGCGTCAGTGCCGGTGGCTGCTCCTTCAAATCCGTAGGTGAAGGGGAGTGTGGTGAGTGCATCGCATTCCGTGCGTATGTTCTCGGACACGGCATCGCTGCTGTCGATTCCGCAGATGCCACGGATGGTTATCGTATAGGGGGTGTTGGGCTGCAGACTTCCGATGCTGAAAGTGGTGTCGTAGGTGTAGAATTGCGCGTTGCTAAGTGTGCCGCCGTTGATTTCGACTATGTATTCGGCAGAGGTTCCTGTCCAGACAATGTTGGCACTGTCGGTTGTGGCCTCGGCGCTCAGGATGACGGGCGGCGGGCAGGGTGAGTATTCGAGTGTGATTTCATCTACATAGGCATACCAATAAGTATAGGTACCTTCGGTAGAGCTCACGTCACGGATGGCTACATAGGAGCCGGTGCCGGTGTAGTTACTCAGGGAGCCAATCAGTTCGTTCCAGTTGGTAGTGCCGTCGGTGGTTACAGTCTGGCAGGGGACAAAAGTGCTGTCGTCTGTCGGGTCGGTCATCACACCCACGGCAAGTGTGGGAACATAGGAGGTGCTTGTTGCTTTTACCCACATCTTCACCACAATGTTCTGGATGGAGTAGGTGCTGGGTATTTCGGGTGACACCAGTGTGGTGTAGTAGTTGACGGGGACGTGGCCGCTTGTGGTGGGGTGGAACCAATAGGCGCAGCGAGTGCCGAGGTGCTGGTACGATGCCGTGTTGGATACATAGGGATAGTAAGCCGTTGGGTTGGTGGTGATGTAGTTCCAGCAGGGAATCTCGGGCGCAACCGTGGTGCTGGAGACGTTCACTTCTTCCCAGTCAAAGGTGTAGGGCAGCGAGTCTAACGCCAGGCAATGGGTGCGGAAGCTGTAGCGCAGGGGTTCGGCCACGCCGCCTTCGAAGCAGGTGGGCAGAATCCATACGTCATACTCCGTGTTGGGCTGGAGATTATAGAGTGAATACATTGTGTCGCTAGCAGGGTAGGAAGAACTGTCTTGGTAGTCGAATCCCGCGATGCCATAATAGATTTGCCATGAGGAGGCAAGGGTGTCAGTCCAGTGTATGTCGGCAGAGGAGGTAGTGATATTGTCTACATACACATCATTCACCCTCGGGCAGTCGGGAATGAGCTGCAGGCTCACCTGGTCTATATAGAAATAGCGGTAGGTGGTGGCGTTGCGGTGGGCCATAAAGGCCAGATGACTGCGGCCGGCGGGGGCATTGTAGAGGTTTATCTCGTGCAGGGCGGGACGAGTGGTGTTGACATACACCGAGTCGAATGCCACAAAGGTGCTGGCATCGTTGGGGTCGGACACAGTGCCGAGATAGAGATAGTCATAGTAGGAGGCACTGCTTGTCGATGCGTAGAAGCTCAGGCGCAGCTGGCTGAGCATGGCCTCGTTGGTATCTACTTCGGGCAATACCAAGCACTCATATGTGGGCATGCCAGAGGTTGTTGTGGTGGCAGGGGGCAGATAAACATAGATGTATTGTCCGTTGCCGCCATAGGCATAGGTTGTGCCGGAGGTGATGTAGGGATAGTAGTTGAGGTATGTGCCTGAACCGTCGCTGAGGAAATGCCAGCAGGGATGTGACGTGCGGACACCGGTGGAGCAGCTCTCAAAGTCTTCCTCCCAAGGCAGTAGTCTGATTTTGCCACAGTCTGTGGTGAAGGTGATTTCGTTCCACTGGCCTGCCGTGGCGCAGTAGGAGCGCAGGTAGAGCGTATAGCTGGTGTTGGGTGTCAGCCCGGTGAACGTCAGTGTGGTGTCGGGGGTTGAATGGGCTATGGTGTCAATCGCCGGAAATCTCCATTGATAGAACGAGGCATTCGTGCTCAGCCAGGTGAATGAGGCCGAGGTGTCGGTGATGACACTCTCCGTAACGGACGGACGGATGCAGCTCTCAAAATCCAGCACGATGTCGTCCACATAGGCATAGTATGCTGTACCGCTGGAGGGCGTTGCGGTCATCAAGGCCACATAGCGCCCATTGCCCGTGTAGTTGCTCAGCGGCACGATGAATTGGGAATGGGTTGTGGAGTTGGTCGTCACTGTGTCGCAGGCAACGAAAGAGTTCACATTGTAGGGGTCGCTCATTACGCCCACTACCAAGCGGGGGAAGTAGGTGGTGCTTGACGAGCGCATCCAGAATTTCATAACCACGCTTTGCATATCCACTGTGTCGCCTAAGCGTGGCATGATGATGCCGCTCTTTTTGGGGTAGTTGGCCGTGGAGGTATAGTAGAAATAGAAGCTGTGGGTGCCTGTGTGGGCATAGCTCGCAGTTGAACTAAGGTAGGGGTAACCCTTATAGTTTGCACTATTGGCGTCGTTGAAGTGACCCCAGCAGGGCAGCTCAGGGGGAGTGCTGGCTGAACCGAAGGTGGTGGCGCTGTCGAGGTCGAAGGAGTAGGGGAACGTGTAAATCTCGGGGCAGCTTGTGCCGGGTACATGTATGTGGTAGGTGGAAATCAGACTGCTCGATGTTGTGCACAAGGCGCGCACGACAAACTCATATTGTCCGTTGGCAAACAGGTTTCTTATCGTGTAGCTGTTGGTGATGACGGTGTCGATGTGTGCCCATCCCGATGTGGTGCCGAGGGTGTCCCATGCCACCTCGTAGGCGGCTGCGGTGCCGCCCCAGGCAAGGGTCACGGTGGTGTCGGTGAGGCGGTCAACCACCAGGTTCTCGGGAGCGGGGCAATCGTGCGGCACAATAGAAATGTCGTCAATCATAAGCGGAGGGTTTTCACCTATGTTGCCGTCGTTCAACCACATGACAGCCAAGCGGTAGGCGCCCGGTGTGGTGATGGTGAAAGTCTGGGTATGGTAGCGCATTTCCGCACTGCCTGAAAGAGGACGGTTTCCGTTGAGCGAGATGCACACGTTGGGCGTCAGCACGGCTCCCAGATACTGGCCGGGGATGCTGCTCGCGGTGTCCCAGCCTGTGGTGCTGGCCGTAAACACATACGTCGTCGGGGCAAGGATGACGCGCCCGAAGTCGTAAACGGTCTCACCCATGCAGTGCCACCAATAGCCCACTTCGTAAGTTCCCGCTGTGGGGAAATAGATGGTGGTGTAGGCGAACACGCGCGACTGCACATATGTGGAGTCGCCCGTAGTGGACGAACCGATTTTATAGGAGTTCGGCTGCCCGTTCTGAAACTGCTGAGTCACATACAGCGACTTGTGCCCACCGTAGGTGGTGTTCACCGCGGTGTCTAAGGCCAGGTAGTTGTAGCATGACCCGTTGACAAGAGTCCAATGAGAGTTCTGCACTTCGCTCTCAAAGTTGCAATGATAAGGCACTGTGTCCACGGTCGATTGTGCCCACGAGACCGTCGGCAAAAGAATCAGCGCCAGCAAACAAAGCAAATAATTGTATTTACTCATAAGGTGTGAATTTATTGTTTTAGGTTCTTTTGTTTAAATGCAGACAGGAAAGAACCTGTTACCCTGCCTGCATTAACCGTTTTCGAGGGTGCAAATGTACAAAAACATATGTATTTTTTGCCTAAATAATTTCGATTTTATGGTTATTTAACAGTGCTATGTGCTTTAATATGCAGTGTTTTAGTTTTGTATGAGATAGATTTTTTTGATTTCTTTTTGCTTGATTGATATTGTCAAATCAATGTTTCGTAGGAGGCGTAGAGTTGTCTTTTTTTTGTTGGAAAAAGGTGTTGTTGTGTCGCAAGTGAGGCGCTGTAGTCACCGTGTCTGTCCGGTACGCTGAAAAGTGGAGGGAGGGGGTGCGGCGGACTGTTTCAAAAAAAAATCATGCCAATCCAAAAATAATCCGTATCTTTGCGGTATGATTACAAACAACGACATGGCCATTAAAATGGCAACTTTCTTACTGCAAGTCAAGGCAGTAAAACTCAACAACGAGCACCCCTTCACATGGGCGTCGGGTCGCAAATCGCCTATTTATTGCGACAACCGCGTGACTCTTTCCTATCCCGAAATCCGCACCTTCATCCGTCAGCGCTTCGTCGATGTGGTGAACGAGAGCTGGGGCGACGTGGATGTCGTGGCCGGCGTGGCCACAGGCGGCATCGCCCAGGGGGCATTGGTAGCCCAGGAGCTGGGCAAACCTTTTGTGTATGTGCGTTCCGAGGCCAAATCCCACGGCCTTACCAACCAGATAGAAGGCGAGATTCATGCCGGGCAGTCTGTGGTGGTGATTGAGGACCTGGTGTCCACGGGCAAGAGCAGCCTCATCGCCGTGCATGCCCTGCGCGAGCGCGGCTGCGTGGTGAAAGGCATGGCGGCCATCTTCACCTACGGCCTTTCTGTGGCCGAGAAGAACTTTGCCGAGGCCGATGTGGAGCTGCGCACCCTCACCGACTACGACACGCTTATCGAGGCTGCATGCAAAGAGGAGTATATCCGTGCCGCCGACTAGGAGTCGCTTGCCAACTGGCGCAAGAACCCCGAGGCATGGAGCGATGCCCACATGAATGCATAAAATTGAAAAGTGAAAAATGAAAATTCGTTAATTCGTAAATGTGTTAATTCGTTAGTCAAGGACTCACACATTCTGAACTCGTTAATTCGTTAATTCTTGAGTCTTTGATGCGCCAAGGACTAACACGTTAACACGTTTACACATACACACATTTAATCAGACAATCAAGCAATTTGAAACGGTACTTCGCCATACTCATGCTTTTGTTGGCCGGAGTCACACTCCGGGCACAGCTGGTATCGGATGTCTCCTTCACGCTCCACGACGACAGCCTTGCCATCTCCTACACCCTTAGCCGCAAGGCCGACATCTGTGTGAGGGTCTCGCTGGCGGGAGGACGCTACACCGAACCCCTCAAAGGCCTTTCAGGGGCTGTGGGGAAGGATGTCATGCCGGGCGAAGGGCTGCAAATCACTGCCGTGCGCCTGCCTGAAATCCGGGGCGTGGACTCGTCGGAGATCAGTTTCCTCGTCGAAGAGGACGACGGCGCCCTGCTGGTGTATGTGGACAAACTTTCATTCCGCATGATGCCCGTGGAGGGCGGCACCTTCACCATGGGCTGCACCCATCCCCGTGGCGAGAAGCACACCTATGCCGACGAGCTGCCTCTCCACAAGGTCACGCTGAACAGCTACCTCGTCGGGCAGCACGAGGTGACCCAAGCGCTATGGAAAGCCGTCATGGGCGAGAACCCCTCCAAATGGAGCGGCAACGACAGCCTGCCTGTAGAGCAGGTGTCGTGGAACGCCGTGCAGATATTCATCGCCCGTCTCAGCCAGATCACCGGCTACCGGTTCCGGCTGCCCACCGAGGCCGAATGGGAGTATGCCGCCCGTGGCGGCAACCGGAGTCACAACACCCCCTATCCCGGAGTGCGCAGCCAGATGTGGGAGACCTGCTGGTATGGCGGCAACAGCAACGGCCACAGCCATCCTGTGGGACGCCTTATGCCCAACGAGCTGGGACTTTACGACATGGGCGGCAACGTCATGGAATGGTGCAGCGACTGGATGGCACCCTATACCGCCGCGCCCCAGAGCAGCCCCCAGGGACCGCGTACCGGCGAGAACCGTATCCTGCGCGGCGGCTGCTTCAACAGCCCCACATGGGGATGCAGCGTCTTCGAGCGCGGATGGTACCTGCCCGACTACGGCTACAGCTACTTCGGCCTCCGTCTGGTGCTCGACAGCGCAGAACAGGAAGTTGATTAATTGAATTCGTTAATTCGTAAATTCTTTAATTCGTTAGTCAAGCATTCTCAATTCTTAAACCCTTGAACCCTTAAACCCTTGACCCCTTCAACCCCTAAAACCCAATAACAGCCCATGGAAAGCATTCAAGTATTAGACAAGACATTCCAGCTCTACATGCCCGAATCGGAGATACAGAGCGTTGTCAAGCGTGTGGCCGCCGAGATATCGCGCGACTACCAGGGCAAGAAACCCCTGCTCTGCCCCATACTCACAGGCAGCTTCATGTTCGCCGCCGACCTGCTGCGCGAGCTCGACCTCGACAGCAACGTCTCCTTCGTGCGCTACTCCTCCTACGCCGGCATGGCCACCACCGGGCAGGTTAAGGAACTCCTCGGCTTCCCCAAGGACTGCCGCGGCCGCGACGTCATCATCATCGAGGACATCATCGACAGCGGTATCTCGATGGAGTTCATGATCGACCAGCTCAAACAGCAGAAACCCTCGAGCATAGCCATCTGCGCCTTCCTCTTCAAGCCCGGCAGTTTCAAGCGCAACTACAAGATAGACTATATCGGCAAGGAAATCCCCGACGACTTCATCGTGGGCTACGGCCTCGACTACGACGGCATGGGACGCACCTACCGCGACATATACGTTTACAAAGGATGAAAAAACGCTTCTTATCATACTGTCTGCTCCTGACGGCAATGGCCGCCATGGTCGGCTGCACCGAGAAGGCCGAGGTGGTTGTGGACCGGAACGCCCTCGTGGGCAAATGGCAGGCCACCGACAACACCTCAGAGTTCTGGCGCTACAACGCCGACGGCACCGGCAAGACCTGGGACGAGTCCGACGACGTCCACGAGACCGACACCGTCGGTGTGCTGCACTTCAACTGGACCACCGTCCAGTCCCACATCGAGCTGGACTACTACGGCGAAATGGGCCAGCATGCCTACGAAAACTACACCGTCACCCGCCAGACATCCGACAGCCTGGTGTGGAAAGACCTCTACGGCGATTACCGAACATTTGTCAAGATACAATAAATGAAAAAAGGTTGGAAAATAGCCCTCATCTCCCTCGGCTCTCTGATAGGGACAATAGCCATTGTGGTGACTGTGGCGTGCTGGCTGCTCTTTACCCCCGCACGGCTCACATCCATTGTAAATAAACTGTCCGACAAATACCTGCTGTGCGAAAACCACTTCGGCAAGGTAAGCCTCTCCCTCTTCAAAACCTGGCCCGACGCCGGTCTGGAGGTGGAGGACGTGGTGCTGATAAACCCCTACCGTCTGCCCGAAGGCAACGCACTGGCGGCAAGTGCCGTGCAAAACGACACACTGGCTCGGATGAAGTCGCTCACCGTAGGCATTGACCTGAAGAGATTCCTGAAAGACCGGACCATCATTGTGCGGCAGCTCAGGGTGGATGATACCTACGCCAACCTCTATACCGCTCCCGACGGCTGGAGCAACCTCGACATCTTCGCCCCCGGCGAAGAAACACCCCAAGAGGAAGAAAGCACCGGTGAACCGATGCAGGTGCAGCTGGAAAAAGTCAGTGTCAACAACCTCTCGGCGCAGTACTGCAACCTGCAGCAGAACATGCTGGCCAGTTTGGGCGGACTTGACATGACCCTCAAGGGCTCCATGCTCGACGGGACGGTGGATGCCGACCTCGATGCCGAAGCCCCCAACCTGATGGTGGATATGCGCGACAGCGTGGGCAACCCCTCGCTCTGCGCCCGGGTCGCCGACCTAGCGCTGCGGGCCGAGGGCAAAGGCTCCACCGACACACTGCAGGGCTGCCTGAAACTCGTCATGCCCAAAGGACAGGTTGTCATGGGCTCCACAGCCTACACCACCGATGCAATGCTTGCCTCACGCCGTGACCTCCTGACGCTCGACGTGCCTTTTGCCGCCAATCTGGACAAGATGCGCTTCTCCCTGTCCGATGCATCGCTGCAATTGGTCGATTATGAAATGACAGTGAACGGCGATGTGGCCCTTGCCAATGAGGGAAACCCCATGGCCATGGACCTCCGTCTCGCCGCCGACCGCTGGCAGGTGGGTGACCTGATTGCCATGCTCCCGCCGTTCATCACCCAAAGCCTCAAAGGCATGCGTGTCGATGGCAAAGCGTCGCTGGCAGCCCATGTCTATGGACAGATGGCCGAGGGACGCATGCCCCTGGTCGATGCCGAAGTGGAGTTGGCCAAAGGCTCCTTTGCCGCACCCAAGATGCTGCCGGCACCCCTGCGCGACATCGACGCCAAGCTCTCCGCACGGCTCAACCTCTCGTCCGACACCGCTTTCAGCGGCATATCCAAAGTTGATATTGACCATCTCAATGCCAAACTCAAGCATTCCACGGTAAGTGTCTCCGGCACAGTTGACGACCTGATGGGCGACATGCTGGTCGACGCCCACATCAAAGGAAATGTGGAAATGCCCGACCTGCAGTGTTTTCTGCCCGACACCATGCCCCTTGACATGCAAGGCACCGCTCGGCTCAACCTCTACGCCAAGAGCCGCCTCTCGGCGTTGACCGATATGGCTCTCGAAAAGATCAAGGCCACCGGCACTATGCGGCTCAGCAAGCTCGATGTCACCTACGACAGCATCCATGCCAACTCCCCGCAACTGGATGTGGCGCTGGCTCTCCCCACCAAACGACAGAGCAGCAAAGTGGCCGAACTGATAGGCGTGCAGGTGAAGGGTGGCAGCCTTTATGTCAAAATGGACAACCTCAACATGGATGCCCACATCGACAACCCCGATATCAAGGTTGGCCTTCCCAACATCCTGAACGACAAACAGCCATTAGCCGCTGCCTTCAATATCAAGGCCAGCAGGATAAATGCCGAAATGGACTCGATGATCGTCTATTCCGACACACTCCTGCTGAAAGGCAGCGTGCGCAACGACACCACACAGGACAACGTGCTCAAGCAGTGGAACCCCGATGTTGATATCGACCTCCACCGCGGTGTGGTGGCCATGGCCGGCATGTCCGAGGCCGTGCGCATGCCCTCCTTCAAGTTCAACTACAAACCCGAAGTGTGCCAGATAGAGCAGGCCGACATCCTGTGGGGAGTCTCCGACTACCACCTTTCGGGCAAAGTGTATGGCGTTGAAGACTGGCTCAGCCACAAAGCCATGCTCCACGGCACACTCGATTTCAGTTCGCAGTATGCCGACATCGACCAGCTCATGGGCATCCTCAGCGGCATGGGCACCGACGAAGACACCCTGCAGCAGCAGCGCATGGAGGACAACGTGCCCGCCGAGGCCAACCCCTTCATCGTGCCCAAGGATGTCAACGTGCGCCTCAACACCAGCATCACCCGTTGTGTGGCCTTCGGCAACGACCTCAACACACTGGGCGGGTCGCTCACAATCAACAACGGTGTGGCGGTGCTCGACCAGATGGGTTTCACCTGCAAGGCCGCGCGCATGCAGCTCACCGGCGTCTACAAGTCGCCCAGAGTCAACAACCTCTTCACCGGACTCGATTTCCACCTGCTCGACATACAGATAGAAGACCTGCTCGACATGATACCCTCCATCGACACCCTCGTGCCGATGCTCAAGGCCTTCAAGGGCAAAGCCAACTTCCATCTGGCGGCAGAATGCGCCCTCGACGCCTTCTATAAGCCCAAGATGAGCACCCTCCTCGGAGCGGCGGCCATCAGCGGCAAAGACCTTGTGGTGCTCGACAACGAAAGCCTTGCCTCCATGGCGCGGCTGCTGCAGTTCAAGAATTGGCGCGAGAAAGACAACAACATCGGTGTCGATAGCATCAGTGTCGAGGCGCAAGTGGTTCGCCGCAACATCACCGTCTATCCCTTCCTGCTCAACCTCCACAACTACCAGCTCTGCATCGGAGGCCACCACTCGCTCGACAACAAGTGCAGCTACCACCTCGAACTGCTCAAATGTCCGCTGCCGGCGCGACTGGCCATCGACGTGACGGGCAACATCTCCAAGCCCAAGATAGAGCTTGGCCAGGTGATGTATTCCGATATGTACAAACCCGAAGAGAAAGACTATCTGAGCGCCTACACCCTGCGGGTGAAGAACCAGGTACGTCAATACCTTGAAGCAAATGTACGGTGAAGCGAGAGTGCAGTAAATGCTTGAATGCTTGATTGTGTTAATGCTTGAATTATTACTTGAATGCTTGAATGTGTAAATGCTTGAGTGAAAAAACTCAAACAATCAAGCAATCAGACAGTCAAGCAATCAATAAGACGCTTGCCGTTTCTCAACTTTTTTTGCGTTTTTTCGAGATAGGGTGTAAACGATTGTCGGTCTCTGGAATGTTAAAAGTGGTGTGGCTGTTTGTGAATGCTGGATTTATTTGTATTTTTGTATTTGTGGATACTACAGTGATTATGAGCCTGTTTATCAGTTTTCCCCCATATATGAATTCTATTTTGACAAACCTGTCAGCGTGACCGGTACTTTTTTAGCCACGGCTACCCTTAATTCTGATGGTCTTTTGTTTGGCGACGTAGCCCAATGGGGAAATCTACTAAGAGGATATGAAGCATGGATACAAAAGGAGAAGCAGAAAATATATGGCCTTTGGTATGGTAATCTCGATGATGAGGATTTCTATTATGATTCGGCAGGATTGCCGGCACCCGATATTGAACTTCAAGGAATAGTAATGAGAAAAGCACAATGGTTGTTCCCGATATTGGTGCCGGAGGGGACTACGGCAATCCCGGCGGTGGAGGGTGAGACCTTTGGGGTGCAGTTGAAACCCAACCCTGCCGCAGAGCGGGTGGTGGTGGCTGCGGAGGTGGGTATCCGTAGCATCGAGGTGGTGGACATGACGGGACGCACTTTTATCCGGCGTCCCTGTGACGCTCTGCCTCTGAGCGTGACACTCGAAGTGAAAGCCTTGCCCCACGGCATCTACGCCGTGAAGGTCGATACCCCGCAGGGCTTTGCCACCAAGAAACTGGCAGTTGAGTAGCCCTATGGAATAGAAAGAACTAAGAATAGAGGTGAACAAATCTTAGTTCTTAACACTTAACTCTTACTTGTATCTTTTGGTTTAACCCAAATCGGTCGTTAGGGTTTATGCCAGATTAGTATTTGTTTCGAGCAGATTGGCCGCATCGCTGTCGAAGTCGTAGCGGGCTACGGCGAGACAGAGATGTGGACAAGATGCCGAAAGAAATGCTGATATGGCATAAAGAGACCTGTAAAAAGCGAGATTGATTGAAAAGTCGGTCTAATGACCGATTTGGGTTTAAAGAAAGTAGTAGGTGAGGTTGAAGGACGACATGGTGTTGAGAGTACGGGGCATGCCGACGGCTTCGAAGAGGGGGTTGAGCTGGTAGAGAAAAGTGCAGCCGAAATTCCAGTTATAGCCCAATCGGAAGCCGAAGCCCCAGGCTATGCCGTATTGGTGGGTACAGCAGGGCGCCAGGTCGGTGGGAAGGGTGTGCGCGTGGGCAGGCTCTTGGATGTGGTAGAACTGGCTGGCAATCGAATAGCTGTAGTAGCCGCCGAAATTGAGGTATGCCGAGAAGGTGGGTTCGCCGATGTTGATCTGTAGCATTACGGGCACAGTGAGAGCGTGCTGGCGAAGGCGCAATGTGTTGCTGTATAGGTCGAGGGGGTCGGGGTAGGGTGTGCGTGAGTAGGTGTAGAGTATATCGGTGTGGAGAGAGAATTTGTTTTTTAAATTGAACTGCAGTGCGAGACCGGCCTGCCAGCCAAGGAGTTCCTTGCTGTTGAATGCGGCAGTGGGGAAGCTGAGCCGGGAGTTGTTGAACCCTGCGCTGATGCCTATGTTGATGGGGGTGGTCATGCTTCTGTGCTTGGGTGCCACCTGTCCGGAGGGGATAGGCTCGTGGCGGTTGGCGGCGCGGAGGGCGAATGCTGCCATGTAGTCGGTGACGAGGCTGAGACCGTCGTAGTCTATCAGGTTGGCATCGTCCTCGGGTTTGTGGTAGGGTGATTTGAGGCCGGTGGTGACTGCCAGGGTTGATACGCCCCGTTTGGCAAAGGGCTCGGTGTCGGTGGCGGTGAAGATGGAGTTCTCGAAACGCTTGGTATTTATCTTGATGGGGATGCCGAGCAGTTCGGGGTCGGTGAGTTGGTTGCTGTGGAGCAGTGTGCCGGTGCCTTCGAGGGTCAGGCTACCGCCTTGTTTGAGCCAGCCCACCATGTCGATGCTCACCATGAGCTGCACACGGCCGATGAGGTTGTTCTTTTGCATGTATTCTGCCAGGGCGTTCGAGCCGTAGAGCCCCATTTCTTCGGCGTCGAAGGCGCAGATGATGACACTGCGTTTCAGTTCACCTTGGTGTGCCAGCAGTTGGCGTGCCACCTCGATGACACAGGCTGTGCCGGAGGCGTTGTCGTCGGCACCATTGTATATCTTGCCTTTTCTCACGCCCAGATGGTCGTAGTGCCCGCCGATGACGATGTACTCGTTCTTAAGTTCGGGGTCATTGCCTTCGATGATGGCTATGAGGTTGTTGTATCCACTTGTGCCGTGGGTTTCAAAAGGCATTCGGTAGTCGTTGTTCCAAAGGGGTTTGAGCCCCATTTCGTGCCATTGGCGTGTGATGTAGTTGGCGGCACGGACGGCGTCGGGACTGCCGGCCTGGCGCCCGTTGAGGCTGTCGGCTGCCAGGGTATAGACGTGTTGCTCCAGCCGCTGGCGCTGTGTGGTGTTTTGCGCGGTGAGTGTTGCGGAGGCCAATAGGCAGATGCCAAGGACTAATGCGGAAATTTTGATGTGTCTCATAATAATTGTTTGAATAGTTAAGAGTTGAAAGTTGAGAGTTGAAAATGTGTGAATGTGTTAACGTGTTAATGTGTGAGTCCTTGACTAACGAATTAACACATTTACGAATTAACGAATTCAATTTTCAACTTTCAACTTTCAATTCCTAATGAAACGGCTTTTGCCTTGTTTTATTGTGCCGGGGAAAGAAAAACACAGGGTTGGGCAATAATTGTGGAAAAGGAACGTTATCAGAAATTATTAATATTGTTGAATTAAACACAGTAGTTTGTTATGTCTTCTTTTGCTTCACTTTCTGCATGGGGATGGTTGATACAGTTCTTTATCATCGTCGTTGCCATGCTGTTGGCCAACCTTATCCGTTGCAATGTGCCGCTGCTGAAACGCAGTCTGCTGCCCTCGGCGCTGGTGGCGGGATTGATAATTCTTTGCCTGAAACCGTTTGGGTTTTTCTCGGCATTGGTCAGCAAACCATCCATGGAGATTATCACGTATCATGCCTTGGGTCTCGGCTTTGTGGCCATGGCCTTGAAGAACAAGAAAATCAAGAGTGCCACCACCACCATGAAGGTGGTGGAGACGGGAGCCGTCACGGCCAGCACCTATATCCTGCAGGGGTTGGCCGGGCTGCTGATCACTATCCCGCTGTTCCTGCTGTGGAACAACCGTGATTTCTTCTATGCGTCGGGTTTGCTGTTGCCCATGGGCTACGGGCAGGGACCGGGACAGGCTCTTAACTTCGGCGTGACTTATTCCGGCTGGGCCGAGGGTCAGGGCATCGCGTTCCACGGTGCCGACTTTGGCCTGAGCATTGCGGCCACGGGCTTTATTGTGGGCAGCCTGGTAGGTGTGATTTATATGAACATCCTGCGCCGCAAGGGCAGGCTGAAAAGGCAGGATGGCGACTACAAGGAGGAATACACGCTGGCCGACTACCAGTCGGAGAACGAGATTCCCCATGCCGAGTCTATCGACAAGCTGACGGTGCAGATTAGCATGGTGTTGATGGTCTATCTGCTGGTGTTCCTGCTTATGTACGGGGTGGAGAACCTCGACCTCGGCAATTTCGGCACCAAGACCCTCAAGCCCATGGTGTGGGGCTTCAACTTCCTGTGGGGTACCCTGCTGGGTGTGCTGGTGAAGGTGATTATCAACCGTCTGCGCAAGACCCACCTGATGCATCGGGAATATATCAACAACTTTACTCTCGACCGCATTGCCGGCACCTGTTTCGACTTCATGATTGTGGCCGGCACCGCTGCCATCGACTTCAACAACCTGCGCGGCATATGGATGCCGTTGGTGCTGGTGTGCACGGTGGGCGCCGTGGTGACGTTCTTCTATGTGCGCGCCTGTGCCAAGCACCTCTATCCCGACTACCAGTACGAGGGTTTCTTCTCGATGTTCGGCATGCTCACGGGAACGGCCAGCAACGGCATGATTCTGCTGCGCGAGATTGACCCCAAGTTCGAGACCCCCGCCGCCAACAATCTGGTGCTGCAGACCATCCCGGCCATCGTCTTCGGCTTCCCCGTGTTGCTGCTCATGGGGTTCGGCCCGCAGAGCATGAAGAGCTGCCTCATCACCCTCGGCATCCTGGCAGCGGCATTCCTTGTCTTTGCCCTCTTCATTTTCAGGAAGAAATTGTTTAAAAAATCCAATAAGTCTAATAAGTCCAAATAGTCCTATGAAAAAAGCACTTGTATTACTTCTCATTTTCAATTTTCAATTTTCAATTTTCAATTCCCTGAGGGCGCAGGATAGTGCCAATGTCCGCAAGGGCTGGACATTCGGTGTGCTGCCCAGCTTTGCCTACGATGCCGACCTGGGGCTGCAGCTCGGACTGCTGTCCAACGTCTATTACTTCGGCGACGGAGCCGTCTATCCCGATTATTACCATTCCTTCTACGTCGAGGCTGCCACCACGTCAAAGCATTACGGCCTTTACAGGTTTGCATACGACTCCAAGTACCTCATCCCCGGTCATCGCCTGAGCATCGACCTCACCTATCTGCCCGACCAGATGTGTGATTTCTACGGTTTTAACGGCTATGAGGCTCGGTATCGCCCCGATTACTCCGACCAGTCAAGTGATCTTTACCGCACCCGTGCCTACTACAAATTCAAGCGCGACATGTTCCGTCTCAGTGCCGACCTGCAGGGCACCATTGCCAAGCCTTGGTATTGGAATGCAGGCATCGGGCTGCTCTACTACAACGTGGGCACAGTCGATGTGGCACGGCTGAACAAGTACACCAAGGACGAAGACGCAAAACTGCCTGAGGGAGTCGGGACGCTCTATGACCAATATGTGACGCTGGGTTATATCGCCCCGGCTGAAGCCAACGGGGGCTTCCATCCCTACCTGCACGGAGGGCTCACCTTCGACACCCGCGACCGCCAGCAGAATCCCCGCCAAGGCATCCATGCCGACGCTTTCCTCACCTATTATGCCGGCTTGGGCAAAATGTCCGAATACAACGACGTCAGGTTCAATGCCGCCTGGCGGCACTATCGGCCCATCATCCCCAACCGGCTCACCTTGGCCTACCGGCTGGGTA
>JAEEGH010009546.1_pt1 | contig 22613 bp, 16 predicted proteins | sample 9134181 | NCBI WGS metagenome assembly JAEEGH01 (sample SAMN16246544, study PRJNA631951) | gut metagenome | biome: gut microbiome; feature: rumen; material: DP-attached | host: Bos | place: Iran: Karaj | collected 2018-10
GAGCCACCTCCCAGCAACTTCCAGCCATGGCATAGTCCTCTGCACGATAGAACATGACGGCAAGGTCATGCATTGACGTGGAGTCAACATCAGCAAAGTCCTGCTTTATGAACTTCTCCTTCGATATCTTTCCACTTGTTACTTCTTCATACATGCTCTTCGCCTTTTCTGTCTGTGCGGATAGCGAACAAACAGAGACGAGCATTAACAATAAAATGTATATGCGCTTCATATTGATAATATTTTTACTCTACGATAATTGCAACACTCTTGTCCTTGTCGGTTTTGTTTTCAATGGTAATATACACATACGAATATCCTTTGGGAAGATTGATGGTAGGCATCCTACGTGTTGACGCTCCCTTATATTCGTCAGAATTGATCTTGTAGGGAGTTTCCTTGCCTTTAGCATCCTTTACTGTAACACTCAGGTTTATCAATCCATTGACCTCTGCAACGGCAGCAATATTGATGGGCTTAGCATTAGCCCTGATGTAATATGTCATTTTCTGCTTGGCCTTGATGCATTTGGTGCATAGTTGCACGTTACCTCCACGTTGCTGCGCATTTTGTTCTTCAGCATATTGCTTTGCTTTCTTATATACCTTACGGTTATCTGCCACATCCTTCAGAAACTCAGGCGAGAACACCATGTGGTTCTTCATGGCTGCTTCAGCGTTCTTGCTGTCTTGTTGGAGAATAAGAGGTGACCAATCCGTTGAAGTAAGCAAACTGCAAGCTTCTCTAATCTCCGATTGACTACCAATACCGTCACTCATTGATGATTGAGCCAGCGTACAAGCCCGGAACACATTCTCAAATTCTTTGCTCTGGCCAAATGCACCCACGCAAATGCTACATAATAAAATTAGTTGTAATATTCTCTTCATTGTTCTTATGGTTTTAATACAAGGCGCAAACCAATCGCCTTGCTTCTGGTTTCTATTGATGCCGCATCAGCGTATGTTACTGTTATCTCTTCTTTGCTGCTCATAAACGAGCCTCCACGGATTATCTTCTTGCTTTCGCCACCATCCTCACACCATTCCGATACATTACCAGACATGTCGTAGAGTTCCATCGCATTAGGCTCATGCTTACCGATTGTCATTGGTCTGTCTTCGGTATTAGTGGTAAAAGAGGCAACATCCTCAGGATTATCGCTACCTGCATACTTGCTGTTTTCACCATTCTTTATTGCCGCATATTCCCACTCTGCTTCAGTAGGCAGAGTGAAGACAAGTCCTGTGAGAGATTGCAACTTCCTAACGAACTGTTGACAATCATTCCAGGAAACATACGTCATCGGTATTTTCGAATCACCAATCATCGAATCCTTCATCACAACATTCCATTCCTGTTCTGTTACCTCGAACTTCCCAACGTAGTAATCCGATTCTATCATCACCTCATGTGGAGTATCTTCCAATCCCAATGGTTCCGGAGTACCCATTACGAAGGTGCCTTTCTCAACCTGCATCATATTGTTGATGAGATTTCTAAGCACACGCAGCTGTTGCAATGAGCAGTCCTCATTCCACTTCACCTTGAGGGAGTCATTCCGATCCGTATTCTTCGAATCGTTGATCTGAGCGTATGGCGATTTCAATGAGGCAAACATTTGCAACGAATCCTGGTATTGACCTGCAAAGAATAAACTGTTGGCTGATAACTGCTCATAATCACTTTGTGTCCTACAATTATTAAATTGCTCACGCTCATTACTCCACTTCATCCATGCTGCTATACCAGCAATAATAGCAAGCAAAAATGCCAACACAATTGCCCACTTCAGCCACCCATTCTTATTGGGCTTACTCTTCAGCCTCTTCGTTATCTTTGGCAGAATATCCTTGAACAGGAAGTCCTTGGTGTCTTGATAGTGTTCCGCATGTTCCTTTAACAACAAGGTAATATCATCTGGCAGTACAAGTCTGTCAAAGTTATACTCAGGCGTGTTTACTGGCACAATAGGAATAACATGCTTCCCCTTTGCAATGGCTCTCGCTATCTCCAGTCGCACAAAGTCGAGACTTGCACCACTTGCCTTCATCTCGCTTTCAATCCCGGAGAACTCACTTACCGAACACCTTGCCAGTTTCTCGTACCATTGCGTGTCTTCCTTTTTCAGTTCCGCAAGCGTTTCTGGAGCAAGCACCACAATAAAATCCTTGCAATCATCCAACCGTTGTAGTATCTCCAGGTCGAACCTTCCATCGAAGTTCTCCCTGTCAAAACTCACCTGCCCTTTATAGCCCGCCATCTCCAGCAGGCTGAACAAATGTTCCGCCTTATCCGCCGTTTCCTTTCGACGGTAACTTATGAATATGTCAAAGTTTTTACTCATGAATTTATTCTAATCAGATTCCTTCAAAATGATAATTTTCCTTTATGTCGTTGGGCAATTCCTTTGTTCTTCTCTCTCTATCAAATATTATAATCATATTCTACCCATATTTTCTGAGTATGCGTAGGAGCTGCATAGACTATGACAATAGTATGCCAAATGGCTATTTCGGCCCCATAAAAGACTCAATACATCCGTATAATACATCTTTGCTCTGCTCGAAGGTCTTATCCATCAGTGCGTGGTGGAACCCTATAATATCGTTCTTGTTGCTTTGTGTGAGACGTTCCCACAAGTCACGTTTTTTGGCATCCGTGTACATCTTTTGCAGTTCTTCCTCCGTAAATTCTGAGCTGCCATTGAGAATACTGCTTGCATTAACGTAGCTGCGGATGAGTTCCTTTGCCTGCACGAAGGCCTCCCTTGCAGTATCCGCATTCACATCTTGCATGATGGCATTTATTCTTCTTTTTATGTTAGACGTTTCGAGTAATTGCATTGCATAATGCTTCATGTTGTCCAGAACTTTTTCACGCAACTCAAAGTTCAACTCCTCGGGAATCTCTTCCGAATCACGGACAATGTCTTCGAAGTATTCCAAGTCGATGTCGTTTACCCTTTTCATGAACTGCGGATAGATGGTCTCCACTTCCTCTACGACAATGTCGTATATTCTATTGCTTAATTCTTTTGTTTCCATTGCTTTGTTTTTTTGTTTTTTTATGCATCACCACTTTCTATGCCATCTTTGTCCATCCAAGCACTGATTCTTTTGGCAGAAAGATGATTTACTATGCAATTTACCTCTCAGAATCCTTTCTATAATGACTTACATCGTATTTCTTTGCCATATTATATTGTATTTTGCATTTCTCCAAAATGATAATTCTCTTTTACTCGTGGCAGATGCGTCCTTTATAGCCTTCCATCTCCAGTAGGCTGAACAGATGTTCGGCCTTGTCCGCCGTTTCCTTTCGACGGTAACTTATGAATATGTCAAAGTTTTTACCCATGAATTTATTCTAATCAGATTTCTTCAAAATGATAATACTCTTTCATGTCGCCGGGCAAGTCCGCACGCTATATAATTTTATGAAACCATCATTTGCCGCATCTATGTATGATATAATCGTTCAGATCTTCACTGATAGCATATTGAAGATCGTGGAGAGTACTATATTTGACTACGTAAAGTTGTTTTTCATCAATCCATTCTTTCACGCCATCATCCCAAACACCTTTCTCAAACGCATCCTTTTGAACGTATATAAATATTTGTGGATGTCCAGAACTATCATAAGAATTAGCAGCAACTTCAAGTTCCTCTCTAGTCTTAGAGCCAATTTGCCCAGTTATGACGAAAATCATGAAATCAGTTCGATCAACTATAAACTCATTATATGTTGTTTGATGCGAGACTTTCTGATATGATCGGCTAAAGTCTTGATAGTCGTATGACTTGATATTGTATGTCTCCCACTTGTTGTCTGCCTTACTAACTACTGCTCGGAAAGCATTTCTTTCTTGCTCCAAAGATGTTGCTCCAGCCATGAAGCATCTTATTAAGGTTGCTTCTTTTTTGCTTTTTACATTATACGCAAGCGTATCTTCTACGGTTTTTTTATTGTCCAGAATTTGTTGTTTCATACCTTGAATGGCTATGGCTATCTGTTCAAAGAATATGACAAAATCCATCTCTGTCATTTTCCCATTTCTATCCATAAGGTATAACTCTATCGAGAGTTGCTCTTCTGTTGCAGATAAATAAGCAGTCAAGGACTCAGCCATTTCTTTCGCAACCAACTCATACGGAATACGAGCAGATCCTGCGCCTATCGCAGGGAAAGAGATACTATTCTGTCCAAGACTTACGAGTAGAGTACAACATTTTTCTACTGCATTTCTTACAATAAACTTCTGAACTTCTTGCGGGTCATCAAGTCTGTCCACCCATTTTATCAAACGATTTTCTTTGGATGTTGTAATAGCATGAAAGACATACTTATGTGGAAGATCTACAGCGCTTGTTACTATTACATCACCTAATGAAGCAGGTATGTGCTTCTTTGTATCCTTATAAATATTATCGGACGTAAACTTTCTAATTGCTTTTGATACACCACCTCCCATTGTCAGATAGGCATCGTCAGAACTCACAATCACGTCAGTTGTAGATTTCGTGATATCACCAAATATTACGTGTAATGTAGAATTGTTGATTTTATATACTCGTTCCATTTTCTAATATTGTTATTTTCTCAAAAAATAATAATTCATTTTGCTATGCTGTTCCGCACGAGGTTCGGTGTTCATAGGATTCAGCCTTAATTACCTACGTTTCTTTCCACACCTCATGTTTGAGGTTCTCTTTAGAATCCTTTGAGGGATACTTTTTTTTATCTTCTCAATCATCGGCCCATTCGAATCGCGTCCGCAACTTAGGAATATTTTCATACTCTTTACTTTTAGTTGTTTAATCCCCATCCCGTGACAGGTAACTGTCCCTAGTGTCATTCACTGCCCATCGTCACTGGTACGAACTGCCTAATTCGGCTCTCGGGATAGTGATAGTCCAGAATCAGCCTTAGAAACGTCTCTGCCTGCACCATCTCCTCCGGGTTATTGAAGTTCCGCTCCTTCTTCTGATAGACGTATGTGATGCGCGACCTATCGTCGGTTTTTAGTATTCTCTTTATTGATGGCGTAAAGATACGAATATTTTTCGGAACAAGAAACGAAATGCTGCCGAAAGTGCAAAATTTTGATAGATTCGGCACCGTTTCAAGCCTTTCTCGTTTCAGATAGCCATACTCCAGATAGCAATCACTTTGCTTTCAGGTTGCTTCTATCCATAGATTTGGTAACCTAACTCCTTCACCAATCCTCCTCGATTTGCTTTTTGACCCAAATTGAACTTCTTCGTTCTTCCCCTCTTTGCCTTTGTTTCAGGCCGAATTTCGTTAATCATCCAAAATCGCTTCGCTTTTACAAGTTTTTTTTCGTAACTTTGGCTTTGCCGAAATTGCTGGCACTCGGCAATGTGAGAAGAAAATCAGGCTTTTCTTTTGCATTGCACTCTTTTTTTCGTAACTTTGCACCCCGAAATTGCAATTTTTTTATAAAAAAGTATGATACTTGATAAGATAGACGAACTTCTGAAAGAAGTGCAGACGCTGAGCGCAAAGAATGCCGACGAAGTGGAACAGCTTCGTCTGAAATACCTCAGCAAGAAAGGTGAGATTACGGCCCTGATGAACGACTTCAGAAATGTGGCTGCTGACGAGAAGAAGACCGTTGGCATGAAAATTAACGAGCTGAAGACACTGGCGACAGAGCGCATCAACCAGTTGCGTGAGGACTGTCAGACACAGGAGAACGGTGACGAGGCTATCGACCTGACCCGAACACCATACCCCGTCAGGCTGGGCACACGCCATCCGCTCACCATCGTCACTAATGAGATTATCGACATCTTCTCACGCATGGGCTTTGTGCTGGCTGATGGTCCTGAAGTGGAGGACGACCTGCACATCTTCACCAAGATGAACTTCGCTGCCGACCATCCTGCACGCGACATGCAGGACACGTTCTTCGTGAGTCAGCATCCGTACGATGTGACAAAGAACATCCTCCTGCGCTCGCACACCTCATCGGTTCAGGCTCGTGTGATGGAGCAGATGCACACTGAGGACGGCAAGCTCACGGCTCCCATCCGCGTGATTTGTCCGGGCCGCGTGTATCGTAACGAAGCCATCACAGCTCGCGCCCACTGTTTCTTCCATCAAGTGGAAGGACTCTACATCGACAAGAACGTGAGCTTCACCGACCTGAAACAGGTGCTGCTGTCGTTTGCACGCGAGATGTTCGGTGCCGACACGAAGATTCGTCTGCGCCCCTCTTACTTCCCCTTCACGGAGCCTTCGGCTGAGATGGACATCTCGTGCTTCATCTGCGGCGGTGAGGGCTGCGGCTTCTGCAAGCACACCGGATGGGTGGAAATCCTGGGCTGCGGCATGGTGGATCCCAACGTGCTCGAACAGTGCGGCATCGACTCCAAGATCTACAGCGGCTATGCCTTCGGCATGGGTGTGGAGCGCATCACGAACCTGAAGTATCGTGTCTCTGACCTCCGAATGTTCTCTGAAAACGATGTGCAGTTCCTCAAGGAGTTTGAGTCGGCTTGAACAAGTTGTGGAACAGTAATTATATAAAGGTGATGATAGCGAACTTCTCGCTATTCTTCGCCTTTTATGTTTTGACCCCATTGCTTCCGCTCTACCTGAGCGAAACGTTTGGGGCTACCAAGGATACGATTGGACTGGTGCTCTCGGGCTATACCGTCACGGCACTGCTGTTGCGTCCCTTCAGCGGATTCATGGTCGATACCTTCCCTCGCAAGACGGTGCTCTTGATTTGTTTCACGGCTTTTGCCGTGTTTTTTGTAGGCTATCTGGCCGCATCCACACTCTTGCTTTTCACCATCGTGCGCACGCTCCACGGCGGGCCTTTCGGTGCTTTGACCGTAGCCAACTCTACCGTGGCTATCGACGTGCTGCCCAGTTCGCGGCGCAATGAGGGCATAGGCTACTACGGACTGAGCAACAACCTGGCAATGGCCATAGCACCTACCATCGGCATTTTCATCTATCAGCAGACCCACAGCTTCGACCTGCTGTTCTGGATAGCACTCATCGTGGCGCTATTGGGACTGGTGGTTGACAGCACGGTGAGGGTGGAGAAGAGGAAAGAGGAGAGAGGAAAGTCTGCTTCGGCTCTGCAGAACAACTCTGGCGCGGAAGCAAACTCTCAATTCTCAACTCTACACTCTGCACTTTCCCTTGACCGTTTCTTCCTTCTCCGAGGATGGCTGCTGGGAGCCAATATGGTGTTTTTCGGCTTCTGCTTCGGTGTGCTGAGCAACTATCTGGCCATCTACGGAAAAGAACAGTTAGGCATCACAGGAGGCACTGGCACTTACTTCATGCTGTGCAGCATCGGACTCATCCTTTCCCGATTGCAAGGTGGAAAGGCGCTCCGTCAGGGCCGACTCACCCACAATGCTTCATCGGGCATGCTCATCTCGCTCGTGGGCTACACCATCTTCATTCTGATGCCCACGCTGGGACAGACTTTCCATAGCTATTCATCCGCTCTGGTGGCAGTGGGCTACTACGGCTCTGCCCTGCTCATCGGATTGGGCAATGGTCACATGTGGCCTGCCTTCCAGAACATGATGATTTCGATGGCGCACCACAATGAGCGAGGCACCGCCAACAGCACCATCCTCATCTCGTGGGACATCGGCATGGGAATGGGTATCCTCGTAGGAGGGGTAGTGGCTGAGCACCTCAGCTACGATGCCGCTTTCTGGACGGTCGCACTGGTCAATGCCTGTGGTGTGCTCATCTATTTTCTCCGCACACGTAACTTTTTCATTGAGCGCCAGTTGAATAACTAAAAAATAATTGTTATCTTTGCAAGCAAAACAGACAAAAGTGGTTGATACTAGACGATATGACAACTTATTTGCAATGAGAACCTTCATTGCCTTATTGATGATTGCCGTGCATACCTTCAGTGCACTGGCTCAGGACAACGGCATTGCCGTGATGCCAGGAGCAGAGTATGTGCTGCGCAACGTGGCTACAGGAACTTACCTGATGAAGGACGGTACCACAACAACCGACGAAGAGGCGGCGTCGAACTGGCGCGTCGTCACTAACGACACCATTCACTTCGGCGATAAGGAGCATCTCTACTTCGTTCACTCCGACGAAATCATCATGCAGATGAACAACAGTGGTCTGGGGTGGTCGGTGAAATTCTCACCTGAAGCCAATCAGACCTATGTCATGCCCAGTGAGACAACAGCGGGAACATTCAAGTTCCGATATCGCTACATGGCCAGCACCCGCTACCTGAACGTGGAAGTGGCGGCTGACGGCAGCGAACGGCTCACGGCAGCTCACACATCTTCGCCCTACAACGACTGGGAGTTCGTTCCTACCTCGCACCCCAAGAACTATCGCTACAGGTTGATGTCGATGGATCGCTCGTCGGGCAACACGAAATATGCCATTGCTTACCGCTCACACGACCCGAAAGGGCAGGAGATATGGTTGTCTGGCTGGATGGCTGTGCCTACCGACAGCGAGGGAGGCTCATCGACTGCCGATCACGTGCTGTTCTCTACCCACTACACGCTGACCAAGACCTCACAGTGGCCTACCGTGAGCGACCCCATCGACGGGTTCTCCTTCACGTTCACAAGCAATAAGCCTGTGATGGTGGAGCCCGACTACTACGGCTGCGGCATCACAGAGCAATATGACAATCCCTACTGCGCTGCCGACATCATGGCAGAGGAGAGCGTTGACATGCTTATCATCGCCCACGACCTACTGCGCGACCTGCATCAGATGGACTGCTCCACAGGTACCTTCCCCACCTACGGCATAGGCAGTTCGCAAGGGGCATCGATTATCCTGGCTTGCCAGCGGTATGTAGAGAACTCGCCCAAGGTGAGCGAGGATGAGCGGAAGGCCATCAACTGGGTTCGCACTTGTGCATGTGCAGGATGTTACAATCCCATATCCACGCTCTCGCACTACTATGTCACTAACGAACTGTCGGTGCCCAGTGTGGTGCCTTTCCTGTTGATGGGAATGGTGGTGGGATGTCCCGACATCTTTGGTGAGACGCGAGCCGAGGACTTTTTCTCAGAAGCTTTCTTGAAGGCTGGCATCCTGGAACTCATCCGCAGCAAGAACTACTCCAGCGAGGAAATTACCGAAGCCATGAAGAACCATTCCGTGGCAACGATGAAGGAAATGCTCTCGGAAGAGGCAAAGGACTTGAACTCAGACATCTCGCAGAAGTTGCTGAAGGCTCTTGGGCAGAGTGACCTCACACGCGACTGGTCACCAAAAGCCGACATTAAGCTCTACTACCATCCTGAAGACGCAGTGGTGCCTCACCTCAATCTCGTATCGTTCGTCAACGGCTTGAAAGAACGCTGTCAAGGCAAGTTGGAGACCCAGCAGACACTGCTGAGTGTACATGTGATGGCATGTACCGACTTTTTCGCAAGAATGATTTTTGGTTCATATAAAGAATAGCTGCTATGACACTTACATATCTCTTCTATTGGTACTATGTATTGCTGACTGCCACCACGGGGGGCAAGGTCTATGCTACTGGCGACTGGCGACTGCCACAGAGTGATGACGATTATGGCAATCAAGTCGAGGCACGATGGGTCATTGCCGGCACAGAGGCCCGTTCGTCGTGCTATGCTTGGGTACAACCTGAAAAGGGCTACCACTTCGTGGGCTTCGTCGATGAGAACAACCAGCCTGTCAGCACGGGAGAATCACTCAGCGAAATACGTCTGTGGTGTGTTACTGACAGTGCGAAGCAGGAAGACGGCATCGTCAGTGGCAACGATTTCTATCCCACAACGCCCCAGCGATTTACCGCCGTATTCGAACCCGATATACCTGAAGAGATTGCATCACCAAAGGTGGCTGTAGCGCCTGGGAACTCAATGGAGATGTACACTCTCTCTGGACGGAAAATCACCACCCCTCATCGTGGTCAGGTCATTGTTCGGAACAAGAGAAAAGTCATGGTGAAGTAGGACTATTATTGAAGATCTATCAAAGACTATTCTATTATGGAAACGAAGAAAATAACACTCGACACCGTCGTTCGTGGTGTGATAGCTGTCGTTATCTTTATTGGTGTGGTGATGTTGCTCAACAGGTTGAGTGGCGTGCTACTGCCCTTCTTTGCAGCCTGGCTGATAGCCTATCTGCTGTTCCCGCTGGTGAAGTTCTTCCAGTACAAGTGCCGCATGAAGTTCCGGATGCTGGGCATCTTGTTTGCCTTACTCACAGTGACTGGCGTTCTCACAGGACTGACATGGCTGGTGGTGCCGCCTATGATAGAGGAGGCCGGACACATTAAGGACATCATCATCACCTACGTGGAGGGTAACAGCACCCTGCATAACATCCCGGGGCAGGTGCAGGAGTTCGTGCGTGAGCATACCGATGTGAATCAGCTGAAAACCATCGTGACACAGGATGGATTCATCAATAGTGTCAAGGAGACAATGCCGAAAGTGTGGGCTGTCATTGCTCAGTCCTTCAATGTGCTGAGCAGTTTGCTTTCGCTTACCATGATTCTGCTATATACGGTATTCATCCTGTTGGACTATGAAGAACTGTGCAACGGATGGCCCGAGCTGCTGCCCGTGCGCTATCGCCGCTTTGCTGTGCAGCTGACCAGCGATGTGGAGGAGGGCATGAACAAATATTTCCGTGGACAAGGGCTCATTGCCTTCATCGTGGGAGTGCTGTTCAGTATTGGGTTCCTCATCATCGACTTCCCCATGGCTGTAGGCCTGGGCCTCTTCATCGGCCTGCTCAACATGGTGCCTTACCTTCAGAACATCGCTTTTATTCCCTGCACCATCCTGGCACTCGCTAAGAGTGCAGAAACAGGGCAGAACTTCTGGCTTATCATGCTCATGATGCTGATTGTCTTTGCCGTCGTACAAGCCATTCAGGATGGATTCCTCACTCCGAAGATCATGGGACATGTGACTGGTCTTAATGCAGCCATCATCCTGCTGTCGCTCTCTATTTGGGGGTCATTGCTTGGCATGCTCGGCATGATTATCGCCTTGCCGCTCACCACCTTGCTATTGAACTATTACCAGAAGTATGTCATCAAAAAACACAAGGTGGAGCAGGCGTGATTGATGTTGAAACACGACATAAAAAAGCGGCGGCTGCAATCAACTTTGGATTGCAGCCGCTGCTTTTTCGTTGCGGTCTGTTCTTGATTATTTCTCCTTTATCACGACATTCTCTTTTTTCACACCTTCGCAATAGTGGAATTCACCCTCTTTGTCGGCAGTGATATGGATATTGCGTAGCGTGACGTTGGTGATGGGCTGTTCGGGCAGTCCATTGAAATAAATGGCACGACTGGCTCCGCGGCAGATGATGTTCTCGATGGTGATGTCGCGGAAACAGGGCGTGGTCTCGTCGGCAACGATACGGGCTGAGGCCGACTGCTGTTCAATGCCGTCCATATCGTCTGTCACCGATTTTCCACCATAGTAGAGGTCGAAGGTGATGGCATCCTCAATGATGTTATACATGGAGATGCCGTCAATGAAAATGTTCTCTACCACACCGCCACGGCCACGTGTCGATTTGAAACGTATGCCCACGTCGGTGCCCAGGAACTGGCAGTCCTTCATCAGTACGTTGCGAATGCCACCGCTCATCTCGCTGCCTACGGTGAAGCCGCCGTGTCCGGCAAAGACGGTACAGCCTGTTATCACCACGTTCTCACAGGGCTTTCCACGCTTGCGCCCCTCAGCATCCTTGCCGCTCTTCACGCAGATACAGTCGTCGCCAGCATCGAAGGTGGAGTTCACCACCAGTGCATTGCGGCATGACTCGAGGTCGAGGGCATCGCCATTCTGGGCGTAGAAGGGGTTGCGGGCCGTTATTCCGTCGATGATGAGGTTCTCGCACATCAGTGGATGAATGTTCCATGCTGGCGAGTTCTGGAAAGCCACGTTTTGTAGCATCACGTTGCGACAGTTCATGAGTTGTATCAGCACGGGACGCAAACGGATATGATCTTCAGAGGGATACCACAGGTCCTTCTTCTTCGACATCACACCACCGTTTTTCGTCATCTTCTCCCATTGCTTGTCAGTCACTTTCCATTTCTTCAGCGGTCGCCAGTTCTGTCCGTTTCCATCAATCACTCCATGACCTGTGATAGCCACGTTGACAAGGTCCTTACCTGTGATGGGCGACTGGCAACGACGGTCAGTCTTTCCCTCATAGATGGTTTCCACTACGGGATAGAGACTCATGTCGCCTGAGAAGAGGATAATGGCTCCCTGTTCCAGATGCAGGTCGATATTGCTGCGGAGTACAATAGGTCCCGTGAACCACACGCCTTGTGGTACCACCAGTCGGCCTCCGCCTTTCTTCGACAGTGCTTCGAAAGCTTTCTCGAACGCTTCAGTGCAGAGTGCTGTGCCGTCGCCCTTTGCTCCGAAGTCGCTCAGTTTGACGAGGTTATTGGGTATTTGGGGAACTGTCACCTCAGGCATGGCAAACGGCAGGTTGGCAGTGTAGATACTGTAAGGATTATTGTTGCTTGCTTGTATGGCTGTGGCTATTGAGGTCAGAGCCAGAATGAAGAGCTTTCTCAGTTTCATGTTCTTAGGTTTTGGTAAAATGGATTTTTAGTAAATGATGATACCGCCACGAGGTTGAATCTCGGCCTTCACCACACCTTTCTTGTTCTTCTTCAATGGGAAGTTGACAGTGCTGACGGTCTTTGTTTTCTTATCGACGATATCGCTGATGATTTGGCTCAGTCCACTGTACTGGGTCAAGTCGAGCGACAGCTGCAGTGGCTTCTCCTGAGCGTTCAGACCAGCAATGTACCACTGTTCACCATGACGGCGTGCCAGCACTACATACTTGCCAGGATAACCATCGATGAAGCGGGTCTCATCCCATGTCGTAGGAAGTGTCTTCAGGAAGTTGAGCTCTGCTTGAGGCAGCTCGGTGAGGTTGTTGGGCTGCATGGCCACGCACTGAATGGCAGCCTGATTGGTGAAGGCAGTAGCCAACTCGAATGCATCGGTGGTCTGGCGCTGATGCCGGCTCTTGTTGTCACGGCTCATGTACTTATTCATTATCACGCCGCCCCAATCCATCGTAGCCACGGCATTGCGGCAGAAAGGATGCATCGTCAGTTGGAAAGGCTCCTGCTTGGCGTGATAGTCGGAGAAATAGACGTTCTCGCTGGCCAGTACGGCTTCGCTGCTCACGAAGTTCGGATACATGCGCTCCCAGCCACGGGGTAGGGTGCAGCCGTGGAAGATGACCTGAATGCCGTAGCGGTTGGCATCGTAGAGAATATCCTCATAGAGACGCATTGTCTCCTGCTTGTCACCACCGAAGAAATCGACCTTGATGCCCTTCACGCCGATGCTCTTCAGCCAAGCCATCTCCTTGTCGCGTGCTATATTGGTGTCCATTCGACCGCGTGGGGTCTGAGGGGCATCGTTCCAAGCACCGTTGCTGTTGTACCACAGCATGAGCGACACACCCTTCGACTGTGCATAGCGCGAGAGCTCGGGCATGCGTTCGCGGCCTATCTCAGTGTCCCAGCATCCGTCAACCAGACAATACTCGTAGCCCATTGCTCCAGCCAAGTCGATGAAAGCTATCTGATCGTTCCAGTTGATGGATTCGTCTTGCCAGATGAGCCAGCTCCAGGTGTAACGGCCTGATTTGTAGTTCTCTGAAGGCTCGTAGAGCGGTTTCACCACGTCGTAGGCGATGGTTGTCTCAACGATGGGCTTCAGTGATGATCCAAGTGTGATGGTGCGCCACGGTGTCTCTCCCGGCAAAGCGATGGCAGCTGTAGTAGAGCCCATGCCGTTATTCTCGCCCTTCTGTGGGAAGGCAATGGTGTAGCCTGTTCCTGCGGCATAGTCGCTCAGGTGAGAGCCGCAGTACTGACTGCTGACTCCCGTTTCGGAGATGAGCACCCAGGTGTTGCTCTGAGAGCTCCGAGCACTCTGAGCACTCTGAGCACTCTGTGAAACTTTAAACAAGCAGGGGAAGGTATATCCCTGTCCGAACTTCGACTGCACAGCCATTGGTGCATCGGGTGCGTACTCCTCCTCATAGCTGGGCTTGGTGCGCTCCCATCCTTTCAGCGGGTCTATCTGTGGACAGATGAACGTGGTGGTGCCGTCGGGCAGACGGAAGGCGGTGCTCTCCTCTTTGATTACTGCGCACTTGGGATTGTCTTTCTTCTGACGAGGAATGACATATCGGAAGGCAACATCGTTGTCTTTGACGAAGAACTCCACACTCATGCGCTGTTTCTTCTGGTTCTCAAAGCCGATGATAAGTGTTGATGCATCATAGTGGATGGTCGATTGTTTCACCTGACGCATCTGGTAGGTGTCACTGAGTTTTCCACTCTTCTCGTCTGTAATGGTTAGTTTACTTGTGAAATCACCGAAATTAGCCTTGAACCCGAGGGCTGAAGGCAACACAACGGCCTGACCATTGAGCGCTATGGCATAGGTGGCACATGAACCTTCGTCGCTGACGGTGACTGTCAGCGCACCGTTGGGAGAAGCAATCTTGGCTTCTCGTGCTCCTGCTAACATAGGTAAGAAAGCCAGAAGCAATGTAAGTTTTTTCATAGTGTTATAATATGTTTTTTAGTTCTTTACTGAATGTATAGCTTATTTCAGATAGTCGGTCTTATCGGGACCCAGATAGAAGCCAGGCTCCGAGGGCTGGTTGTAGCCCACGTTCTGAGTGGCTACGCTGATGCGGTAGGGAATGTCCTGCATCAGGCAGTTCATGCGATAGTCGGTGGGGATGGGACTCACGTAGATGCGCAGTTCAGTGTTCTCGCGGTTGCGCACGATGACCTCTTCGCGCCAGTCGCCCAACAGGTCGGCGGCAAGACAGGGGTTCGACTTCGTGCCGTTATTGAACACACCATCGAAGCGCACAATTTCATCGATGCTTTTCTCCATCCAGTTGTATTTTGACACACGCTCATGGTCGAGCAGCTCGCGCAGCAAGTCGCCGTCCCACCAGATACCGAAGTTCACGGGCAGGTATTTCCCGTTGATGACCAGCGTATTGTCGTGCTGGGGGTCGTCAGGATCTTTTGCCGTTGAAACCACCTCGCCCTTCATATTGCGAATGCCATGACTGTCGGTTGACCACATCTCCATACCGTAGTTGGATGGGTCGATGTCGGCTGCCATTGCGCGGCCTACATCGGTGCGGCTCTTGATTTGGAACACCACCTTGCCTGTCTTGGCATCGCGCAGGTCACTTCCGTCGCGCTTGTTCTCATGGCAGTCCCATATATAAAGGTGGTTGTTCTTTGGGTCAGCTATGAGATGCATGGCATCGCCATGTCCGAAGCCAGTGTTGTACAGTCCGCGCCCGTCATGGTCCACTGCCATCGAGCCGTAGGTGATTTCGTCGAGTCCGTCACTATCTACATCGGCAATGCGCAGGTTGTGGTTGCCCTGTCCTGCATAGCTCCTCCACTCAGGCTTATTGGTATCGAAGGTCCAGCGGTTCTTCAGCTCGTGTCCGTCCCAGTCCCAGGCAGCAATCACAGTGCGGGTGTAGTAGCCTCTGCAGAACAGTCCGCTGGCTACGCGCTTGCCGTTCAGCTCATGTCCCAGATAGCCCATGCCAGCCAGATAGCGCTCCGAGCGGTTGCCACGGTTGTCGCCCCATGCCGAGACGTGGCCAAGTTCTGGAATGTAGGGCTTCGTATCGAGGGCGCGGCCAGTCAGACCGTCGAACACGGTAATATACTCAGGGCCGGAGAGAATGCGTCCTGCTTTATTCCGCCAGTCGGCAGCGCTGTCGCCCAGTACGGTTCCTGTTCCATCAACTGTGCCGTCAGCTGTCTTCACCATCAGTTCAGCCTTTCCGTCGCCGTCGAAGTCATAGACTATGAAAGGGGTGTAGTGAGCTCCGCTACGGATGTTGCGCCCCAGATTGATTCTCCAGAGATGATCGCCGTTCAACCGATAGCAGTCGAATATAGTAGCGCCTGTATAACCGTCGTGTGAGTTGTCGCGGGCGTTTGAAGGATCCCATTTCAGAATAATCTCATATTGTCCGTCACCATCCACGTCGCCCACGCTTGCATCATTAGCAGAATAAGTATATTCACCAGTGTCGCGCCATCCACCTCGCCCGCCACGTCCGTTCCTGCCATTGCGTCGCTGTCTTTGCGGCTGTCTGCCATTCATGGCTGGCACTTTGCCGCCTTCGGGGCGCTGAATCTTCACAGGCAGATAGCCCACAGGTGCATCGGTGCAGAGCGTGAACTGGCCGTTGACCGTGCCGCCCTTCACCTCGTAAATGGCATCTTCGCCTTGCAGTGGTTTCTCGTCAATGAAGAATGAGCCCCCCTTGGTCAGGGGCTGAGGGTTCAGTCTCACTCCGTTTCTGAACACGTCGAAAGCCTCATGCTTGTGATCATCGCGCAAGATGCGCCAGCTGACAGCCACTTTCCCGTCGTCCAGACGTATGGCCACCACGCCACGGTCCAGTGTCTCAGTCGCCATTTTCTTATGGTGATAGCGTGCTTGTCCAGTGCTTGTCATGCTCGTCAGCAGGGCAAATAAAAACAGGAGAAATTGTTTCATGTTGGAATTATTTATGGTTTCAAGTTTAGCATTTGCAAATTTAATTATAAATCCCGATTTCATCGTCAGATTGCCTGTGTTTTTAGTATTTTTTCGTAAATTTGCATGCTGAAGAACTGCAACTGACATGAAGATAGTGATACTCGATGGCTATGCAGCCAATCCCGGCGACCTCTCGTGGGGGGAACTGGAGTTGATGGGAGAGCTGACGGTCTATGACCGCACTCGCTCTGAAGATACGGTGGAACGGGCTCGGGAAGCCGACATCGTGCTGACGAATAAGGTGTGCCTCAGCGCACAAGTGATGAAAAAGCTCCCAGACTTGAAGTACATCGGTGTACTGGCTACGGGCTATAACGTGGTTGATACGGAAGCTGCCAAAGAGCGCGGCATCATCGTGACAAACGTCCCAGCCTACAGCACCATGAGTGTGGCGCAGAACGTGTTTGCCCATCTGCTGAACGTCACGAATCGTACTGGTCACTATGCCGTGCAGAACCGGGCAGGCAGGTGGAGTGCCAGTTCTGACTTTTGCTACCAGGACACTCCGCTCACCGAACTGGCAGGGAAGAACTTCGGCATCGTGGGACTTGGGAACATTGGCAGTCGTGTGGCTGTAATTGCCCAAGCCTTCGGTATGAATGTGGTGGCCTTCACCAGTAAGTCGCAATCGGAGCTGCCTTCTTATGTGAGGAAAGCGTCTCTTTCGGAGCTGCTCAAGCTGAGCGATGTGGTCAGCCTGCACTGTCCGCTCACTGCCGACACCCATCATCTCATGAACCGCGATACGCTGAGTTCTATGAAGGCCTCAGCCATCCTGATCAATACGGGACGCGGTCCGTTAGTCAACGAATACGATGTGGCAGCAGCGCTGAACGGTCACCAGTTGCGTGCCTACTGTGCCGATGTGCTGAGCGTGGAGCCACCGCAAGCTGACAATCCCCTGTTGCAATGTGAGAATGCCTATATCACTCCTCATATTGCCTGGGCTACAAAGGAAGCTCGAATCCGACTGATAGATATTGCCGTCAGTAACGTCAGAGCATTTATCGATGGGAAGCCTCAGAACGTGGTGAGGTAGGAGAATGACGCAGTTGCGCTTTCGTGCTGAGGCAGGCGTAAAAGAAAATCCCGCTACGGTCTTGCGACTTTCGCGGGATTCATAATGAAAGGAGGAGTGGTACCTCCAGGAATCGAACCGGGGACACACGGATTTTCAGTCCGATGCTCTACCAACTGAGCTAAGGCACCATGTGAAGGTTGTTTCCTTTCATTTGCGGGTGCAAAGGTACGTAAAAAAGTTAGAAGTAAAGCGTGATAAATGAAGAATCTTCTTTTGTTTAATCTTTTTTAAGAATTTGGGGTTAACCTTCGGGCTTTCCGCAACGCGACTTTGCAGTGATTAAGCGAGCTTGTCACTGCTCTCGCTGCTGAGTGGGTTCCACCCTTGTGCCTTCAGTTCAAACTCCTGATTGTCGCGGGTCACTAAGACCTGGCCGAACTTTGAATCGGTGATGTGGCCGATGAGATGCACGTCTTCCAGTTCCTTCACTTTGTCCAGATCGCCTATGGGCACGGTAAACAGCAGTTCATAGTCTTCGCCTCCGTTGAGTGCGCAGGTGGTGACGTTCATGTTCATCTCTTCAGCCATGACAGCAGTCTGGTAGTCGATGGGGATTTCCTTCTCGAAGATGCGGCAGCCCACGCCGCTCTGCTTGCAGATGTGCATGAGCTCGCTGGAGAGACCATCGCTGATGTCCATCATGGCGGTGGGGTGTATGCCTGCTTCGCGCAACTTCTGTATGATGTCGCCTCGTGCTTCGGTCTGCAGCTGTCTTTGCAACAGATATTCCTTGCCTGCGAAGTCGGGCCTTTCAATAGTTGAGAGCTGAGAGTTGAGAATTGAGAGTTTTTTGCTGTCGCCTTCAGTCTTAGCTTTTGCAATTTTCTTCTGAAGCTCCTCTATCTGACTGTAATAAACGCTCTTCTCGCGCTCCAGGAGTTGCAGTCCCATGTAGGCAGCACCGAGGTCGCCGCTGACGCAGATGAGGTCGGTGTCGTGGGCTCCGTTGCGATAGACGATGTCTTCCTTGCAGGCTTCGCCAATGCAGGTGATGGATATGGCCATTCCCGTAAACGATGAGGTAGTGTCGCCTCCCACAATATCTACGTTCCACTTCTCGCAAGCCAGTCGCACACCCTCATAGAATTGCTCCATATCTTCTACCGAGAAGCGCTTGCTGATGGCGAGCGAAACGGTGATTTGGCGTGGTGTGCCGTTCATGGCGAACACATCGCTGATGTTGACCATCGCCGACTTGTAGCCTAAGTGTTTCAGGTCGATGTAGGTGAGGTCAAAGTGTACCCCTTCCATGAGCATGTCGGTGGTCACGAGCACCTCTTTGTCTGGATAGTGAAGTACGGCGCAGTCGTCGCCCACGCCGTACTTTGTTGATTCGTTCTTGTTCTCTAAGTCTTTTGTGAGTCGGTCAATGAGTCCGAACTCGCCTATTCTTGCAATCTCCATTATCAGTTTTCTTTCTTTACTGCTTTAATGAGGTTTGGCATTAAAGAGTTATTTTTTCCAGTTCTCTGTTGGATGGTCGGTGTTGAACTTCTCCTGCTTCTGACTGTCAATCTTCTCCGAGCGGATGATCATCTCGCGCATGATTTCAGTCATGATGGGTTGTGCCTTGTCGGCAGCTTCCTGCACTTCCTCATGGCTCACCTCAACAGGATTGTCGAAGCCGCCGAGGTCGGTTACCACTGAGATGCCGAAGGTGCGTATGCCACAGTGATGTGCCACGATGACTTCGGGAACGGTTGACATGCCCACGGTGTCGCCGCCCAGTGTGCGGTACATGCGATATTCGGCTGGTGTTTCGAAAGTCGGTCCCTGTACGCCCATATAGACACCGTACTGCAGGCGAATTTTCTTTTCGCGGGCTATCTGGCTTGCCAGTTTGATGAGAGCCGGGTCGTAGGTCTCATGCATGTCGGGGAAGCGGGGACCAGTGGGGAAGTTCTTTCCGCGCAGCGGATGCTCGGGGAAGAAGTTGATGTGGTCGGTGATGACCATGAGGTCGCCAATCTTGAAGCCCGGGTTCATGCCGCCTGCTGCGTTTGACACGAAGAGCGTCTTGATGCCCAGTTCGTACATTACTCTTACGGGGAATGTCACTTCCTTCATGCTGTAGCCTTCATAGTAGTGGAAGCGGCCCTTCATGGCCATGATGTCAACGCCACCCAGTTTGCCGAAGATGAGCATGCCGCTATGACCTTCGACTGTAGAAACAGGGAAGTTGGGAATGTCCTTGTAAGGGATCTCGAATTTATCAGTTATTTCGGAAGCTAATTGTCCGAGGCCCGTCCCCAGTACGATTGCTGTTTTTGGACTGGTTGTCATCCTTTCTTTGAGCCAGGATGCTGTTTCTTGAATTTTTTCGTACATAGCCAATAATTTTTTCGTTAAAGTTATCTTCTTGTTCAAGCATGAACTCTATCTTCACGGGTAGTGTGTAGATGTGTTGTTTCACTTCCTCGCTCAGTCCTTCGGTGCAGACGATACGGGCGGCATCCTTCTCGGTGGTGATGATGCTCTTGGGTGAGGGCATGGCCGCAAAGGTGTCGTTGATGTGCTGCACGTCCTTCTTGGTGAAGTTGTGATGGTCGGCGAAGGTGAGTGTAGTGAGGTGGGCGTTGAGTGCCGAAATGTCGTTGATGAGCTGCTGTGGCGAGGCAATGCCCGCGAGGAGCAGCAGGTGTTCGTCTGAGGTGATGTCTGACAGCTCTCGTGTGCTGTGGTTATACAGGTGTTGCAGACTGTCGTATGACATCGTGGTGAAGAAGAGGTCCTGATACGGATAGAGGCCCATGGCTTTGGTGATGACCCTGAAGTTCATGGGCTTGAGCGTTTTCGGACATTTGGTCACTATCACGATGTCGGCACGGTTCTTTCCGCTCAGCGGTTCGCGCAGTCGGCCTGCTGGCAGCAGTTTGTCGTAGATGATAAGTCTGTGGTAATCGACCAGCAGGATGTTGACCCCAGGCTTCACGTAGCGGTGCTGGAAAGCGTCGTCGAGCAGTATGACGTCGATGTTGCCGTCGTTTTCTTTCAGCATCTCAATGCCGTGAACGCGACTCTTATCTACTGCGATGGTGATGTCGGGGTACTTCTGCTTCATCTGGCTGGGTTCGTCGCCTATGTCGTGGGCAGTGGTGTGGGCAGTGGCCATGACAAAGCCCCTGCTCTTGCGCTTGTAGCCTCGGCTGAGCACGGCTACATTGGCATGGTTCTTGAGCAGCCGGATGAGATACTCCACGTGAGGCGTCTTGCCCGTACCTCCCACGGTGATGTTGCCCACCGAGATGATAGGCATCATGAAAGAGCGACTGCGCAGAATTCCTACGTCAAACAGGAAATTCCGCAACTTCACGATGCCGCCATATAGCCAGCTCAGTGGCAGCAGCCATTCGTTGATTTTGATGAGGTCGCCTTCCATATAATTAAAAGAGGTGTATGATGCGTTTGTCGAAGCGTTTCAATGCATTTACTTCATCTTAACGCTATAGGGGAAACGGGCCTGCAGGCAATTACGCTGCTGGTCGAGGCGCATCTCCATGATGGGCTCGTAGAGGTCGCCCAGCGTGGCGCGAAGCTCACCGTCGAGATAGGTGCCCTTGTTGTCGTCGCCAAAGAGATTGTCCATCCAGTCGCGTTTGTCGGGATAGACTGAGGTGTAGTATTCGTCCTCGACCTTGGCCAGTTCTGCTGCCTTCTTCACGGCATCGTCAATGGAGCCGAGCCCATCGACAAGGTGGATGGGCAGTGCATCGACAGCCAGCCAGACGCGGCCCTGTGCTATCTCATGAACCTCGTCGCGTTTCATTGCACGTCCCTTGGCCACGATGTCAAGGAAGGTCTCGTAGCCGCGATCCACGTAGTTCTGCATGTTCCTGATTTCTTCGCTGTTCTCCTTGTCCATCATCAGCTTGTACTCAAAGTCGCCGTAGCGGTTGGTCGTCACGCCATCGAAGGTCACGCCCAGCTTGTCGGTCACCAGACCGCTGAGGTTAGGAATGAGGCCGAAAATACCGATAGAACCGGTGATTGTTGTCGGTTCGGCAAAGATGTAGTTGGCTCCGGCGCTAATCATGTAACCGCCCGAAGCGGCCAGACCGCCCATTGAAACAACCACGGGCTTCTTCTCCTTGAGCTTCTGAACAGCATGCCAAATCTGCTCAGAGGCTACAGCGCTGCCGCCAGGTGAGTTCACGCGCATGACAACGGCTTTCACGTCGTCATCCTCAGCCAGTTCGTTCAGGTCTTCGACAGTGGTGCTGCCCACGATGCTCTGATTTGTAGAGAAACCGCTGGCCATCTGATCGACAATCTCGCCGTAAGCATAGTAGATGGCAATCTTGTCGCCCTTCTCCTTTTTCTTCGACTTCACGTTCAACATGTCACCGAGCAGAATCTGGTTGATTTCGTCATCGTCGTCGTCAATACCCAGTTTGCCCTTCACCACTTTCTTTATTTCGTCGGGATACATCACACCGTCGATGAGTTTGGCTTTCATATAGTCGTCGGTAGAGGCAAAGGCGATGATGCTGTCGCTGGCCAGTTGGTCGAGCTGTTCGGGCTTCACCTTACGGCTGTCTGCCATATCCTTCAGCATGTGCTGCCAGATGCCCTGCAAGTAGGCCGTGCGCTGCTCGCGGTCGTCATCACTCATGTCCTTACGGGTGACGCTCTCCACGGCGCTCTTATATTTGCCTACGCGTGTAGCTTGATATTTCACGCCTATCTTTTCATAGAGTCCGGTCATGTAGGCATTCTTTCCGCCCAGTCCCCTGAAGTCGATCATACCTGTCTTGTTCAGGAAAATGCTGTCGGCCACCGAAGCCACGTAGTAGCTGGTCTGCATGTACTGGTCGGCATAGGCGATAATCCACTTGCCGCTACTCTTGAAATCTGCCAGTGCATCGCGCAACTGCTGTGCAGTA
>JAEEGH010009550.1_pt1 | contig 22607 bp, 17 predicted proteins | sample 9134181 | NCBI WGS metagenome assembly JAEEGH01 (sample SAMN16246544, study PRJNA631951) | gut metagenome | biome: gut microbiome; feature: rumen; material: DP-attached | host: Bos | place: Iran: Karaj | collected 2018-10
CCGTAGACGCGGTAGGGGATCAGAAAGCTTTTCAGCATCATTTCCAGAACGCGGCTTTGCGCGTGCGTACGGTAGAGGATCGCGTAATCGTCATAGCGCGCGCCGCTTCTGGCGCCGGATGCGATGCACGAGCAGATATAGTACGCTTCGTCCCGTTCGTCGTTCGCCTCGTGCACGTCGATCGGCGCGCCGCCCTTATCGGCGGTCCAAAGCATCTTTTCCTTGCGTCCCCGGTTGTTGCGGATGACCGCGTTTGCCGCGTCGAGGATTCTTTCGGTCGAGCGGTAGTTCTGTTCAAGCCGGATGACCTTGCAGCCCTCGAAATCCTTCTCGAACTCCAGAATGTTGCGGATGTCCGCGCCGCGCCAGGCATAGATGCTCTGGTCGTCGTCGCCGACCACGCAGAGGTTTCTGTGCTTCTTCGCAAGCAGATTGACGATGTGATACTGCGCGAGGTTCGTGTCCTGGTACTCGTCGACAAGGATGTAGCGAAACCGTTCCTGCCACTTTTCGAGCACGTCCGGGTTCTGCTCAAAGAGCCGGATCGTGCACAGCAGCAGATCGTCGAAGTCGAGCGCGTTCGCATCCTTCAGCCGCTTTTCATAGAGCTTGAAGGCTTCGAGGATCTGCGTCGGCTGTCCGGTCTCCTGCAAAAACGCATAGGGGGAGAGGGAGTGGTTCTTCGCGTGCGAGAAGATCCCCGCGAGCATGCGCTTCGTGAAGACCTTGTCGTTCAGATTCATATCCTTGATGATATGCCCGATCAGCGACTGCTGATCCTGCTCATCATAGATGATGAAGGCTTTGCCGTAGCCGAGCCGGTCGATCTCCATGGAAAGAAGCCGCGCGCAGAAGCCGTGAAACGTAGCGACCCAGATCGCCTTTGCGTCGGTCTCGACGAGCGCGTCAACACGCTCGCGCATCTCTTTCGCGGCTTTGTTCGTGAAGGTCAGCGCAAGAATGCGATACGGTGAAACGCCCTTTTCTTCAATTAGATATGCGATGCGGTGCGTCAGCACGCGCGTCTTTCCGCTGCCCGCGCCGGCAAGGATCAGAAGCGGTCCTTCCTTGGTCGTCACGGCTTCGCGCTGCGGCGGGTTCAGTTTCTCAAGATCCATCATTTTCTCATTGCTGTTCCTTTGACAGCGTATCCCAGATATAGTTATAGATCGGTTCGCTGCCCGCTTCCCAGCGGCTGCGCAGCTCCATCGCCTGCTCCTCGCTTGCCGCGGCGAGCGACACGGACAGGATCACGCGGTCCGCTTCGGTGATAAACAGATGCAGCAGAACGCCGGAATCGGTCTTTTCGATGCGGCTCGAGATCTGTGTTTCGTGCCGGAATTCGTTCCGGTGCGCCGAAAGGTATGTATCGAGCTTTCTGCGCTCGTCCTGCGGAATGCTCTTTTCGAACATCATCAGCGCTTCACGCCCGGGATCGGTCACGCCGAGACAGGCGCCGAACGCCTTCGGCACCTCGGTCAGAAGTCCGTCCTCGATCAGTTCGCCGAGCGCTTCTTCAAAGGCGAAGTATTCCATTTCGGAATTGAGAATCGCTGTGCGGTAAAGCTGCGCGCGCGTGGGGATCGCGTCCGCGCGGGCGGCGATATACAGCAGGATCAGCTTATTCTTGGTCTCTCCGTGTGTAAAATACGGCATTTCACACCTCCATAGATATCATATTTTACCATGGATCGTTCGTTTCCGCAAGGCAAAAAGCAAAAGTCGCAAAAAACATCAATCGCAAAATATGTGCAAAAAACATCTTTACAAATGCAATATCCTGTGGTATGATGTCGAAAATTAAAAAGATCCTTTAACTCGGTACGAGATGCCGGCAAGGTGTACAGACGCATATCAATAGGTCTATTCTGTCCTGCCGTGCATACGGCAGGATTTTTTCACGGAAGGGAGGACGCAATGAACGAGCACATCCTGGTCGACGAAAAGACGATGGAACGCATGCTGATGCGTCTGTCCCACGAGATCATCGAAAAGAACGAAGGCGCGGAGGAGCTGTATCTCGTCGGGATCCGCCGCCGCGGCGTTCCGCTCGCCGAGCGGATCAAGGCGAACATCGAGCGCTTCTCGGACATCAAGGTATATCTCGGCGCGCTGGACATCACGCTGTACCGCGACGACTTAAAGGAACTCTTCCCGACGCCGCAGGTCCACGGAACGGACATCCCGTTCGACGTCAACGGCGAGGTCGTGATCCTTGTGGACGACGTCGTCTACACGGGCAGGACCGCACGCGCGGCGATGGAGGCGATCATCCGGCTCGGCAGACCCGCCGCGATCCGGCTGTGCGTTATCGTCGACCGCGGACACCGCGAGCTTCCGATCGCAGCAAATTTCGTCGGCAAGAACGTGCCGACCGCGCGAAGCGAATTTGTGAGCGTTCGTGTCAGCGAGATCGACGGCAGAAACGAGATCGCGCTGTACAGAAACGACAGTTAACACGGAGAACAGCCAAAAGGCTTCTCAATAGACACATCATAATAAAAGGACACAGGGAGGTACATTATGAATCTGGTCTACAACATCAAGGACAAACCGAAGTTCGGTCAGACGCTGCTCTTTGCATTGCAACAGCTGCTCGCGATCATGGCGGCGACCATAGCGGTCCCGGCGGTTGTCAACGGCGCAACCGGCGCAACAATGAGCCAGACGGCGGCGCTGTTCGGCGCAGGCGTCGGCACGCTCGTTTATCTGCTCTTCACAAAGTTCAGAAGCCCGGTCTTCCTCGGCAGCTCCTTCGGCTTCCTCGGTTCGATGTTCGCGGCGTTCGCGGGCGGCGTTTCCATGCAGCTCGGCTATCTCGGACTGATCATCGGCGCATGCTTTGCTGGCCTTGTCTACGTGATCATTGCAATTGCTGTCAAGTTGGCAGGCGTCAGATGGATCAACAAGCTGATGCCCGCCATCATCATTGGGCCGACGGTTGCGATCATCGGCCTTTCGCTTGCAGGCAATGCGGTCGGCGATTTGATGGGCGGTGCGGTTTCCGCTTCTCCGTACGTTTGCATCCTTTGCGGACTTGTAACTTTGTTTGTCACGATCATCTGCTCGGTCTACGGCAAGAAGATGCTGAAAATGATCCCGTTCGTGATCGGTATCGTCGCCGGCTACATCGTCGCAGCGATCTTTACGGTCATCGGCAACGCAACGCAGAATCCGGACCTGATCGTCATCAACTTCTCGCTGTTCCAAAACATCTCCTGGGTTCCGGACTTCACGTTCCTCACCGCCTTTAAAGGCTTTGGAGAACTGACCTTCGGCTATATTGTCACCATATTCTTCGCATATGTACCGGTTGCATTGGTTGTCTTTGCGGAGCATCTTGCGGACCATAAGAACCTGTCCTCGATCATTGGCACCGATCTGACCGAAGATCCGGGTCTGCACCGCACGCTTCTCGGCGACGGCATCGGCTCGTTTGCGGGTGCGCTCTTCGGCGGCGCCTGCAACACCACCTACGGCGAGTCCATCGCCTGTGTCGCGATCTCCGGCAACGCGTCTGTCGTGACGATCCTCTATACCGCGATCATGGCGATCGTCGTCAGCTTTGTCGGTCCGTTCGCAACGTTCCTCGCGACGATCCCCGGCTGCGTCATGGGCGGCGTCTGCTTCGCGCTCTACGGCTTCATCGCGGTCTCCGGTCTCAAGATGATCCAGAAGGTCGACCTCAACAACAACCGCAATCTGTTTGTCGTTTCCATGATCCTGATCGCGGGCGTCGGCGGGCTGACTGTCAACTTCACAGTTTTTGACCATCAGATCACGCTCACGACCGTTGCCTGCGCGCTGATCCTCGGCATCCTTGCGAACCTCGTGCTCGGCGGCATGCGCAAGAACCCCGAAGCGGAAGAAGCAGAAGAACCCGAAAAGATCGAAGAATAATCCGAACGATTGCAAAGCCCGCTCCGTTGTGAGCGGGCTTTTTGCTTGTCCGAAACGGAAGTATTCTGCGGTTTCTGCGGAAATAAACGCAGATATTCATGCAAACGGACCGTTTTCTTCCGCACAAAAGCGTGGTATATTGTAAAAAGAACGGATCGAGGTCTTCGATCACGAAGGACCACAAGAGAGAGGACGTTATGAAAAAGCTTTTGATCTTTATACTGGTTCTGATGCTGCTGCCGACCGGCTGTCAGACGCAGCAGACCGTGGAAGCGGAGACGCCCGCGCCGACCGTTGCAGCGGCAGAGCCCGCTCCGACCGCGACACCGGAACCCACGGAGGAACCGGCGAAAGAACCGCCGTACGTCGACGCCCGCAAGCCGTACACCTATATCATGACGGACGAGCGCGACCGGAAATGGGAGGAGGATATCGTATACTTTGCGAATATGTACCTCGATCCGTACAACGGACATGCGCTCATTTCGGACCGGATCCAAACGACCACCATCTATGATTCGACGCTGCTTCGGATTGCGTCGAGCGGCAGTCAGAAGTTTTTCGATCCGGAACTGAAGGCGCGGTTCATCGACAAGATCAACGAGATCATTCTCTCGATCCCCGAAAGAACGGACGAAGAGATCATATACGGCTTGTGGGAGGTTGTCGCGCTGCTGCCGGATCTGCATGCATTCATCAGACAAACAGACGCGGCGAGGAACGAGTACCTGCCGTTCTCGGTTATGCCGATCCAATCGGAAGACGGCATTGCCTGCGTGATCGACGCCTGCAGTGAGGAATACACGGATGCGCTTCTCGGCAAGCGCCTGATCGCCATCAACGGCTTCACGCTTCCGGAGATCCGGGAGAAGCTGAAACCGATCATGCATTATGAAACGGATTCGGCGATGGATGCTTTGGTCGTCGGATACCGCAGCAGTGATCTGCCGTCGAGCTCCGCACTGCGCTATATCGGCGTCATGGACGGCGGGAATACCGCCCGTCTGACCGTGATTTCCCGCGACGGGGAGGAATCGGAGATCGAGATCGTATCGGTGATCGGCGATTACCTCAGCGCGCCGCAAACATATTATCTGCCGGACGTTGCGCCGGGCGACGCCGATATCCGTCTGCCGGAATCCGATCGGACCGTCGCAGCGTGGTTCCGTCTGCTCGCGGACGGAGAAGCGCTGTATCTGAGGATTAACGAATGCAACGCGGACGACGCCTTCGGCAAGGTGCTCGATGATGCGTTCGAACAGGCGGGAGAGACCGGAAACCTGAAGAAGGTCATCGTCGACCTGCGCAGCAATCCGGGAGGATTGCCGGATCTGAACGGAAACTACGTGAGGCTTGTAAATTATCTCAACGAGTCCGGCGCGCAAACGCATGTCCTCATCAACAATGAGAGCTTTTCCGGCGCGATCGCGCTGCCCTCCATGCTGTGCCGCCGCGTGGATCGGGTGCAGCTGGTCGGAACGCCGGGCGGACAGCCGGTACGCTTCTTCTACGGACCTGTGTACACGTTCCCGAATTGCGGCTTAACGTTCAAGTGCTCGACGCTCTACGCGGATTTCTGGCCGGAATACGGCGACGGACCGCTCATGCCGGAGGTCATCATATACGAGACGTGGGACGACTATCTCGACGGCGTCGACAGCGTTCTGAAATACATCCTGGACCCAGAAAACTGAACAACCGATCCAAAGCCCGCTCCGCGTGAGCGGGCTTTTTGTGCATTGCGGCGCATAGAATAGCAAAAACGGCGGAGGGATAATATGCAGACGCTTCGATTCGGGGACAAGGGGTTATTCGTACAATATTTGCAGACCGCGCTTTTGCGCGCAGGCGAGGAGCCAGGAGAGGTCGACGGGATCTTCGGTCGACGCACCGAACGCGCGCTTTTTCGCCTGCAGGAACGGTACGGTGTGCGTTCCGACGGCGTTGCGGACCGGCTCACTTGGGCGGCGCTGTATCCGTATCTGGTCGGCTCGACGTTTGCCGTTCTGAAAGGGGACGATACGCCCGAAACGCTCGCGGAACGGTACGGGACCGAGCCCTCGCGCATCCGGATCGCAAATCCCGCAGCGCGGTTTGAACCGGGCGAAACGGTGACGGTCCCGCTCGGCTTCGATGTCGTGTTCACCGAATTGCCGTATTCGGCGTTTCTGACCGCGTGCGTGCTCGAGGGACTGTTGCTTCGGTATCCGTTCCTTGTCAGATACCCGGTCGGCAGAAGCGTATCGGGTCGACGGATCGAGGCGATCCGCATCGGCGCGGGACCGCTGCGCGTCGGCGTCAACGCCGCGCATCACGCCAACGAATGGATCACAACGCCGCTTGTGCTGCGGTTTCTGGAACGGTACGCGCAGGCCTTCTCCGAAAACGGCGAGATAGGCGGCGTCTTTGCGCGAACGCTGTATGAAGGATCGACAATGACGCTCGTGCCGCTGGTAAACCCCGACGGCGTCGATCTGGTCAACGGCGCGTTTCCCGAAGGCGACAGCTTCCTTGAAAGCGCCAAAGCGCTGTCTGCGTTTTATCCGCAGATCCCGTTTCCGTCCGGATGGAAGGCAAACATTTCGGGCGTCGATCTGAATCTCGGCTATCCGGCGGGGTGGGAGAACGCCCGCGCGATCAAGTATGCGGCGGGGTATACGCGTCCCGGTCCGCGCGATTACGTCGGCACGCGTCCTTTGGAGGCGCCGGAGGACCGCGCAATGTACGAGCTGACGCTGCACGAGCGCTACGACCGCGCGATCGCCTATCACACACAGGGCGGCGAGATCTACTGGGAATACCGCGGAAGCGCGCCGCAGGGCTCCCGCTCGCTTGCGGAACGGTTTGCCGCCGCGTCCGGCTATTCGGTTGCGAACGTGCCGTACGACAGCGGCTTTGCGGGTTATAAGGACTGGATGATCGAAGCGCTGCGGGCTAACGCGTTTACGGTCGAAGCGGGCAGAGGGGAGAATCCGCTGCCGATCGGCGATCTTCCCGCGCTGTACGCCGAAAACGAGGGGATTCTCACCGCGATTCTCTCCACTTGAAAAACAGCGCCGTATCTGCTATACTGTTCGCATGGAAGCCAACAAGAAAACTTCATTTGTCAAAGGCGCCGCGATCCTTGCGGCGGCAGGACTGATCTGCAAGCTCATCGGCGTGCTGTTCCGCATCTTTGCGGTGCGCATTGTCGGCGAGCCCGGCATGAAATACTATGAACTCATTTATCCGACGTACTCATGGCTTCTGATCATTTCGAGCTCCGGCATTCCAACGGCGATCTCGCGCATGGTTGCGGAACGCGCGGCGGTCGGCAACCACGACGGCGCGCGGCGCGTATTCCGCCGCTCTCTGCTGCTGCTCCTGCTGATCGGTACGGTCACTTCGACGCTGATGTTCTTCGGCGCGGGCTGGCTCGGCGAAACGGTCTTAAACGGCGGGGAAGGCGCCAAATATTCCATGATGGCGCTTGCGCCCGCACTCCTGTTCGTTTCCCTGATCTGCGCGTATCGCGGGTATCTGCAGGGTCTGCAGCGCATGACCGGGACGAGCGTTTCGCAGTTTGCCGAGCAGGTCTTCAAATTCATTTTCGGTCTGCTGCTCGCCTTATACCTTTCCCAAAAATACGAAGGCACCGATTTCTGCAGCGCCGCCGGCGCGGCGGGACTGCTGCTCGGCGTCACGATCTCCGAGATCCTTGCGCTCGTCGTGATGGTGATCTTTTACGCGCGCACAAAAGGGCAGTATCCGGCGTTGATCAAGGATCCGGACCCGCATGAGCGCGTGATCGGACCGATGCTCGTGATCGCGATCCCGATCACGCTCGGCGCATCGATCCTGCCGATCGCCAACTTCCTCGATTCCGTGATGATCACGCGTCTTCTCGCGAGTATCGGAGCTCCGTTTACGAACGTGATCGAAACGGATTTCACGTTCGCCGATCTCAACTATCAGGCGCTGTGCACCTATGTACGGTCCATCATAAACCTGCCCGCAACGCTGACCGTCGGCATCGCCATGTCGATCGTACCGGCGATCTCCGCGGCGCGCGTGCGCAACGACCGCAGCGGCGTCCAAAACCTGTCGCTTCTGAGCCTCAAGATCTCCATGGCGATCGGCATGCCGTGCGCGGTCGGTCTTTCCGTGCTTGCGGGACCGATCATCAAGCTTCTGTATTCACGCGTTACGCCGGAGGCATTTGCAATCGCCGTGCCGCTGATGCGCGTTGCGGCGTTCACCGTCATCTTCATCTCCCTTGTGCAGACGGCGACCGGCGCGCTGCAGGGCGCGGGCAAGCATCGACTTCCGATGTGGTTCCTGCTGATCGGCGGTCTGACAAAGATCGCGGTCAACTTCATCTTTATTCCGATACAGAACGTGAACATCCTCGGCGCGGTCCTGTCCAACCTCGCCTGCTACGGCGTTGCGGGTATCCTCGATACGATCGCACTTCTGCGCGTTACGAAGGCGAAGCTGAACGTGGTCGATACGTTCTTAAAGCCGACGCTCGCGTCCGCGCTGATGGGCGGCGCAGCGTGGGGCGTCGAGCGACTGCTTTCGGGACTTCAGCTGTTTCAGAACGGCTGGATGCCGCGTATCGCGACGGTCCTTGCGATCCTTGCCGCGATCGTGACCTATGTCGTATTCACGCTGCTGTTCGCCATGTTCACAAAGGAAGAACTCGCCTATATTCCGGGCGGCAGAAAGCTCGCCCGCTTTGCAAGGAGATAATATGAATACCATCACCGTTGCACCGCTTTCCACACCGAAAACGCTGACGCGCGCCGCATGGGAGGCTGTTTTGCATGCCGGAACGCTGTATCTGCAAACAGCGGAGCATCCTTCGGCAAGACCGGTCACGGAAGCCGGACTTGCCTTTACGTCAATGGACGACCTCTATGAAAGCGCGGAGGACTTTGACGCGCTGAACGCTGCGATCGCCGCGCGGCTCGTTTCGGGCGGCGACTGCGTCTACGCCGTGATGGGCGACGGCTGCTTTGCGCAGCTTCCCGCGATCGAAGCGGCGGCAAAGCGAAAGGGCTTCCGCGTCGACGTTCTGCCGGGCGTGTCCTATGCGAAGGCGGCGTTTCCCGCGGTACAGGACGCGCAGATCTATACGGCGCGTACGCTGCCGGAACGCGTCGATCCTTCCGAACCGCTGCTCGTGCAGGAGCTGGACAGCCCGATCATCGCGGGCGAGGTCAAACTTGCGCTTTCGGAGATCTATCCGGACGACTGGCCTGTCACACTTGCGACCTTGCAGCCGGACGGGCATTACGCGTTCCGCACGTTCCCGCTTTCGGAGCTCGACCGGCGGCGCACGCTGTTTGCGGGCTCGGTCCTGTATGTGAAGCAGACGACGTTCGAGCAGCGCACGCGCTACGGATATTACGATCTCGTCACGGTCATGCAGCGGCTTCGCGCGCCCGGCGGATGTCCGTGGGACCGCGAGCAGACGCATGAGAGCTTAAAAGGCGATCTCATCGAGGAATGCTATGAACTGAACGACGCGATCGACGAGCAGGACGATGCGCACATCGTCGAAGAGCTCGGCGACGTGCTGATGGACGTCGTGTTCCATGCGACGATCGCGAATGAGCAGGGACGGTTCAATGAAAACGACGTCGCGGACGGCATCGTCAAAAAGATGATCTACCGCCATCCGCATGTGTTCGGCACGGAGAAGGCGGAATCGAGCGCCGACGTTCTGAAACGCTGGGACGAGCTTAAGCAGAAGGAAAAGAACCAGAAGACGCAGAAGGAGGTCCTCTGCGCGGTACCGAAGCGGTTCCCCGCGCTGATGCGTGCGGGCAAGGTGCAGAAGCGCGCGCGCAAGGTCGGCTTCGACTGGAACGACGCGGAGGAAGCGCTGCCGAAGGTGTATGAGGAGCTTGATGAACTGAAAGCGGCGATGAACGGCGACGGATGCGTTTCCGAGGAGGCGGGGGATCTGCTGTTCACGCTTGTGAACGTGGTCCGGCTTTTGGGGCTTGACGGAGAGCAGTTGCTTCACGATGCGACAGATAAGTTCATCGAGCGGTTCGGCGTCATGGAGACGCTTGCGGCGGCAGACGGCAAAGCGCTCAAAGACCTGCCGCTCACAGAGCAGGACAAGTACTGGGAAAAGGCAAAAAAATCCCTGTTTTCCGAATAAAAAAGCAAATTGGGACTTGACGAATGCGGATTTGGTTGGTAAAATAAGCATTGCTCATTAAGAGTAACTTAACTTTTAAAAATCATTTACGGAGGAATAATCATGAACAAGACTGAACTTATCGCTGCAGTTGCAGAGAAGAGCGAACTGTCCAAGAAGGACGCAGAGAAGGCGATCAACGCGGTTGTTTCCACCATCGTCGACGCACTCAAGGCAGACGAGAAGGTTTCCATCGTCGGCTTCGGCGCATTTGAAGCAAAGACCCGTCCGGCGCGCAAGGGCCACAACCCGGCAACCGGCAAGGAGATCGAGATCGCCGCGACCAAGGCTGCTGCTTTCAAAGCGGGCAAAGCGCTCAAGGACGCTCTCAACTGATTCGCGTTCCATATTGTATGAAAGACCGCAATTCGCGGTCTTTTTTTCTATTTATTGTATTGTTTTGATTGACAGTATCAATATATAGTATTAAAATGATAACAGAATAATAAAAAGGAGAATCTTGCATTGATGAAAACTTGGTACAAGATCCTGGCATTGACGCTCTGTATCGTCATGCTCGTTGCTGTTGCGCCGACCGTTTTGAAAACGTCTGCGGCGGACAGTGATCACACGCACGATTTCGCGCATGGTGAAAACGATCAGCCCGACCTGCCGGAAGCAGCCGCGCCGAAGGCGCCCATGCCGAACGGAGCGGAGGTCCATTCCGACGATCCACTTTCCGTCGGTAAAAACGTTTATGTGATCTCCAAAGCCGACGATCAGGTTTTCCGCCCGTTCAAACCGACGGTCAGCGCGCGCTATATATTTTATTCGGTTTCCGATTATGACACATATGCCGTTCTTTATGACGACGCCGACAATGAGATCGCGTCGAATGACGACGGCGGGGAAAGATACAATTTCCAGTTCAGCGCAGATCTGACTGCGGGAAAGACATACTATCTCCGCGTATCCTGCCCGTACGGCCACGAAGTCGGAAACGTAACGGTGATGATCGAGCAGCTACCGCAAAACGCCTGCGGCGATCGCCTGACATGGACGTTCCATGCGGATACCGGAGAACTTGAACTGACCGGCAGCGGGGATATGTGGGACTTTTCGGAAGGACATAGCCCGTGGTATTCCTATGCGGAGGAGATCCGTTCGCTGCGTCTTCCGGACGGTTTGAAAAATATCGGCAGATGTGCGTTTTACGGATGCAGCGCGCTTCAGGAGGTCGAGATCCCGGACGGCGTGCGGACTGTTTCCTATCACAGTTTTGAAGCCTGCTCCTCGCTGGCTTTCTTGACGATCCCGATCAGCCTGAGATATATCTATAGCTGCGCGTTCGATTCCTGCAACAGTCTTACGGAAGTGGATTACAAGGGAACGCAGGATCAAAGAGACAATCTGAGCATCAGTTCCGATGGGAATGCACCGATTCTCAGAGCGATGTGGTATTATCTCGGACAACCGTGCCCTCACAAGAATACTTATGAATACAATGAATACGGCGAAAGCACCTGCTATGAGGTCGAGGATGATCTCTGGCATCGCGTAGAGTATACCACCACGCCGTGTATCATGTGCGAGGACTGCGGCGAAACGATTTCCGAAGGAACGCCGGAGCTTCACTCCTACATGGCGCAGCACGAATATGAAGACGGCGTCTGTAAGAGCTGCGGGCGTGTCAGCAAGTGCAAGCATCTTCACACGGAGACCTCAACCTGGTGGAATACTGTGACGTATACCGACATCGGCGACGATCGTGAACATCAGACAAGCGGAACATGCGACGTCTATGAATGGTGCAGAGACTGCGGGATCATCGTCAACCAGCATCAGGAAGAGAGAACAGTCAAAGAACCGCATGACTACGACGATAAGGATGATATCAACGTCTGCTATTATTGCCGGCATGTCAACACCTGCAAGCATACCGGTACAACGGCTGTCAAGTACATGTGGGAGAAGCATGAATATCTGGAAGGCGACGCCGCGCACCACAAAATCGTGGGCGAACGTATGGTCATTCGGTATTGCACCGAATGCGGTCAGGCGCTGCAGACGGAATGGGAGTATGCGGAAGAACTGGAAGATCACGATTTCGACTCGTACGGCTACTGCCGTAAGTGCGCATACAAGAGCGAAGAAACGGTGATCGACGCGACGGTCGAATGGAACGCAAACGACGTCAAGTACAAGGGCACGACGCCTTATGTGATCGCAAACGGCAAGGCGCAGACGCCGCGGTTCGTCGTCAGAAACAATGCGGACGGCAAGGTCGTTTCCTCCACATACTACGATTACGAGTATAAAGAAAACACAAACGCCGGTACCGGCTATGTGATCATCACGTTCAAAAACGGCTATACCGGAACGGCGCGGGGATGGTTCAAGATCTATCTGCCCGCAACGACGGAAACGAAGGTCGAAAACGTCAAGGCGGGGATCAAGATCACATGGAAGGCCGTTCCCGGCGCGGCGGGCTATGTCGTCTATCGGCGCGCTTGGAATCTTGCGGCACATGGATGGACGAACTTCGCGCGCTGGAACAATACGACGGAGACCTCCTGGATCGACGGCTCGGATGCAAACCACCGCGTCTACGGCGGAACGCGCTACCAGTACGGCGTCAAGGCGTACTTCGCAAGACGCACGGATCCGGTTTCCGGCGCGGAGATCGGCGGCAACGTCGGCGACAACTATAACCTCGGTGAAGTCGGTCCCTTGAAGACCACGGTCCGCATCACGACGCGTACGCTCAAGAGCGTCACGGCGGGCAGCAAACGTATGACGGTGAAATGGGACGACTCGACCGTGTTCGACGGCTACCAGGTCCAGTACGCGACGGATTCCGCGTTCAAGAATAACGTAAAAACGATCAAGATCGCCAACAAGGCGACGACCGAGACCGTGATCAAGAATCTGAAGCGGGGCACGACCTACTATGTGCATGTACGTTCGTATCATGTGTTTGAAGGTACGACGTATTACGGCGAATGGTCGAAAACGCTCAGCTGTAAAGTGAAATAAAGGACCGTTTGAAGCGCGGATTGTACCGGCTTTCCGGCGATCACCGCTTTACGAAACGGATGGAATGTGTTATAATGACGTTCGGCGAGGCGCTGTTTGAACGGCGCTTCGCCGGGAAGAGAGGATTTTGATGAAGAAGATCTGTGCGATCGTTCTGTCTTTACTGATGCTGGGGATGTCGACTCCGCTCGCGGACACAAAAGATCAGACCGTCGGCATCGCAACGCGTGAAGACCTTGTGAAGATCGCGGAAAACCCCGGCGGCAGCTATCAGCTCACCGCTGATATCGACATGGGCGGCGACTTCTGGACGCCGATCCCCTTTTCCGGCGTGCTGGACGGAAACGGTCATACGATCGGTAATCTGACTGTTTGCGACACGAGCGACGACCGGTGTAAAACATACGACGGCAACCGGAAGGAGTATGATACCGTCTTTGCCGGATTGTTTTCGATCATGACGAACGCCGAGGTTAAGCATCTCCGGATTTTGAACGAAAAGATCACGATCGAGACCGATCAGAACTGCTTTATCGGCGCGATCGCCGGATATGCGGAAAACTCCGTGATCAGCGACTGCACCGTATACATGCGCGGCTCGCTGACGTCCTCCGGCATCAATGCGGGTGTCAGCGGACTGGTCGGTTATTTCATAATGAGCGAGGTCAGCGACAGTACGGTGGAAGCGGAACTGGTGTTTGTCGATCTCGACGAAAACACCATGTGCGAGGCGTATCTTGGCGGCGTTTACGCCAACGGATACGGTAAAATCAGCGGATGCAGCGTGCATACGCGCGGATATGCCAATATCTACGGCTATGCGAACAATGGCGGCGTTGTCGGCATGTTCAAGCTCCCGCCCCGTTACGAAGGGAAAAGACTTTCCATACGCGATACGAACGTGGATGCGGAGATACGCTTCTTTGAGGTTGCCGATTCAAAACGCGCCTGCTGCGAGCCGCTGATCGGTGAGAACTGCGGGAAAGACTGTTATCTGGCAAACAATGACGTGCAGCATTTCGATTTCACATACGATGATACGGCGATCCCGAAGTATCCCGAAGCATGCGAGGAGCCGTCGTATCAGATAACCGTGACGGAACCGACCTGCACGGAATGGGGATATACGACATACATCTGCTCCAAATGCGGTTACAGCTACCGGGACGATTACACATTCCCGGCGCATAGATACCGTGAGGAAAGCGAATCCGCGACCTGCACGCAGGAAGGACATTCGTACTTTACCTGCGAGTACTGCGGCGATACATATTCGACCGTGATCCCGGCAAAGGGACATACGCCGGGCGAATGGACCGTCACGGTCGAACCCGGACCGGACAAGGAAGGCGAAGAATGCGTTTTTTGCACGGAATGCGGGGAAGCGCTGGAAAAACGCAAGATCCCGCGGACGGGGAAGACCGATGCATCCAAGCCGGCGAAGACACAGGAGCCTGAGCGTACGGAGCTGAAGAGCATCAGCATCGACGAAGCGGTGATCGAGGTGTATGTAGGAGAATATGCATCGATGCATATGACGGTCTACCCGCCCGAAGCGGCAGATCTCGTTCGTTTCGAGAGCTCCGACCCGAGCATCGTAAAGGTCGACTACAACGGCATGCTCAAAGGTCTCTATCCCGGCACGGCGACGATCCGCGCGTACAGCCAGGACGGAAGCATCGAAGCGACCTGCACCGTGATGGTGTCGGCCGTTCCGCAAAAGGAAAAGGAAACGCATTCGCTGTTCTCCTGGCTGCGCTGCGGCTGACAGCGAACGATCGATCAGATAACAAACAAGGGGCTGTTCAAACACCGGTTTGAGCAGCCCCGATTTGTTTATGACGTTTCTGAAAAGACAACGGAATCCGCGCGCCCTCTGCGCAGCTTCGGCTTTGACGGGCGCGGCGGTTCAATCGCGCTGCGTCCGGCGCGCGCTTCTGCCGCAAAGGAACAGGAAAACGATGACGATCGCGATCGGTAATAGTACGATCCCCGCCCAAAGGAAGATATTCGCGTTCGGTATGAACGAGGACGTTCCGTCATCGTTCAGCACGGTCTCCGCACCTTTCAGCACCAGTTTGCCGATCTCGGGACCGACGACGCCGGGGATCAGCACCTGTCCGATGATGCGAAGCCCCTGGAATCTGCCCGCCATGCCGGTCGGCGTACAGTCGCGGATGCGCGCGCCGAACACCGCCATACCGGCAAGATAACCGCACATCATCAGCAGCGAACCGATAAACACGAGCGCGGTGCTGCGGAACAGATAGAGCACGGCATAGCCCGCAAGCAGAACGAGGATCGCAGGCCCGAGCGATTTCCGGTATCCGATCTTATCGTACAGCCGACCGTAGAACGCCGTTGCGACAGCGGCAAGTATGATCGCGGGCGCCATGATCAGCACGTAGTTGTCGAGATGCAGCGCCTCGGTGTAATAGAGGATCAGATACGGCATAAAGACCTGGATCGAAATCCCGAAGATCGTGAACAGGATCAGCGACAGATACAGATCGTGGTTATTTCGCATTACGCGCGGACGGAAGCCGTACAGAAGCGTCCTGAAGTATCCGTCCGGCTGCAGACCGGTCCGCTTCGGTTCGTCGATCAGGAAGAATCCGAGCACGCCGGAAACGAGCACGATCAAGCCGATGGCAAGGAACAGGAGCGTCCAGTGCGCGGGGTTCTTTTTGTCGATCCACATGGTCCCGCCGAACACGAAGAGGATCGCGACAAGCGGCATCATGGCGTTGATGCCTTCTGCCCTGCCGCGATTCGTTTCATCGGTGCTGTCCGTGAGCCACGCATTGAAGCACGCGTCGTTTGCGGTCGAACCGAAAAATGTCATGACGCAGTCAAAGATGATGACGAGCGTGACGCCGATCGCGGCGGCTTTCGCTGCGGTCTGCGCTGCGGCGGGGAAGAGCTTTGCAATCCAGTCGACACGAAGCGCCGCAAAGACCAGGATCGACACGCCCCACAGAAGGTAACCGATCGTAACGAACGCCTTGCGTCTGCCGAGCCGGTCGGAGAGCGCGCCGATGAACAGCGTCGTGAGCGTCGCCGCGACTGCGCTCGCCTGGACCATCAAAGCGATATCGCCCTGCGACGCGTTGAACATGTGGTAAATGAAGACGTTGAAATACATGTTTTCAACGACCCATGCGATCTGTCCGATCAGACTGAATACGAACAGCGCGATCCAAAAACGTTTACGGCTCATAGATCAATCCTCAAACGGCAGTTCATAGACGCCGCGTCTGCGCACCGAAAGCGGATGACAAGCGCCCGGCGTCAGTACACGGTCCATACCGGCGCAGAACTCGTCGAGCATATCGTTCGGTACGATCGCAAGCACTGTCCCGGCAAATCCGCCGCCGTGTACGCGCACAGCGCCGCGTCCGTTCAGAAGCTTCTTTGCATAACAGATCGTAAATGCGACCGCCTGCGCGTTTTCATGTCCCTCGGCAATGACGTTCTGCAGCATCGTATAGGACGATACGCCGGAAGCGTTCAGAGCGGCAAGGAACGAATCGAAATCATTGCGTTCAAGCGCGTCTTTTGCCTGCAGAACGCGCTTGTTTTCGTCAAATACGTGCATGGCGCGAAGTACGGTCCGATCGCCGAACATCCTCCGCAGCACCGGCAGAGCGGCATAGAAATCGTCTTCGGAAACATCCCGCAGCGCCGTTGCGCCGAAGAATCCGTCGAGCGCGGAAAGCTCGCGCGTGATCGCTGCGTAGCAATCGGTCAGGTCCGCGTGATCCGCGCCCGAGTCGATGATAACAAGCGCGTGTCCGCTTTTTGTAAAGTCAAAGTCGATCCGCTCCGCGACCGGCACGGCAGGATCGGAAAAATCGAAGAACTGGATGCCGCCCAAAGCGCACGCCATCTGATCGAGCAGACCGGAGGGTTTTCCGAAATACACGTTTTCGGCGCGCTGCCCGATCATGGCAAGCGCGATCTCATTGAGATCGCCGTCGAGATAGTATCCCTCCATCACGCCCGCAAGCAGCACCTCGATCGCGGCGGACGAGCTCAGACCGCTTCCCGAAAGCACGTTGGACACGACGTAGATGTCGAGCCCGAAGGGGTTCGCGCCGCGCTGCACGATGCCGCTCAGCACCCCGCGCAAAAGTGCGGTCGTCGTGCCGTATTCCTTCGGATCGGGTTCGAGCGCGTCAAGCGCGACCGAGCAGGCGGGGAAGCCTTTCGAGACGAGCTGCACTTCGTTCCTGTCGGTCGGCGCAGCAAGCGCGACGGCGGACAGATTCACACCGCAGGCAAGCACCAGTCCGTGCTGGTGGTCTGTATGGTTGCCGCAAAGCTCCGCCCGTCCGCAGGACGTAAACGCGCGCTTTGCGGGATGCCCGAATGCCGCTTCAAACTCTTTTTGCATGTTTTCGATAGATTCCATACTCAATTCTCCTTATCGATGAACGTGAATTTTGTCTTGCGCGTATAAAGGAAACAATCGGTCGAGATGACGTTCTCCGGTGCGATCGGTCGGTTGCGCAGTGCCTGCCGACCTTGTGTTTCCAAACAGACCGCGCCGAACGGTCCGTACTGCGCGCCGCCCTTGCCGTTCCGCTCGCCCAAAAACTTTGCGTTGTAAAACTGTACCGCGCTGCAGCTCGTTGTGATCTCCATGCCGATGCCGCAATTGCCCCAAAGTCGGATCGGGCTTCCGGAAAGGACGAAGCTGTTGTCATAAGTGCCGCCGATCTCCCGCAGCGAGCGGAAATCGAACGGCGTTCCCGCAACGTCCGCTTCGCCGTCCGTCGGGATCATATCGGGACCGACCGGCACATAACGATCCGCCGGGATCTCGAGTAGATGCTTCCGCGCGTCGCCGGCGTCGTGTCCGTTCAGATTCCAGTAAGCATGGTTCGTCGGGTTCCACGCGCTCACGCGGTCGGTCTGCGCCCAAGTGTGGATTTCGAGCGCATCGGCATACAGACGGTATGCAACCGAAGTCTTTATATATCCCGGAAAGCCTTCATCACCGTCCAAAGACGCCAGATCGAACTGCACCGTTTTCCTGCCCGTGATCCGGGCCTGCCAGACGCTCTTGTCAAATCCTTTGTTTCCGCCGTGCAGTTGATTCTTACCCTCGTTTGCGGTGACGGGGAAGGCGTCCTCGCCGATTTTCAGGACTGCATCCGGAATGCGACCCGCATAGCGCCCGATCGACGCGCCGAGATATCCGTCGTTATTCTCGTATTCTTCGATCGTATCGTATCCGAGCACGACGTCGACGCGTTCGCCTTTGTGCGGCAGCACGACCGACTGCAGCGTCGCGCCGTAATCAAGCACGGTCACGGCGATCCCGCGACCGTTTGTGATCGTGTATGCCGTGACGTCCATTCCGTCCTTTGTCACGCCGAACTGCTTTTTGGTGACCATGCCCATACCTCCCCATATTGATACTCACATTATACTAAACGGACCGGTAAAACGCAACGATTTCGGCGCAAAAAAAGAACGCGGTTCACGCGTTCTCGGTCTCGTCCGCTTTGCGGTAGTCGAAGTATTTATAGGTGGAACAGGTTTCAAGCTTGTCCTTCAAAAACGTCTCGACCTCGTTTTGCAGCTTGTGCTGCGCTTCCTTCGGAGACAGCGTATCATCCGGGTAGAACGGTTCGGAGATATACACCGTACGTCTCGGCTTTTTCAGAAACGGCAGCTTCCGCTGCTGATACGTCACCGCGACCGCAACGCTCGGCACGCCGAGATGGACGGGGTAGCGGAACGAGCCGCTCTTCATCGGGCGCAGGAACGTGCAGTAGTTCCAGATGTGCGCCTCGGGGAACACGCTGATGCAGCAGTTCTCCTCCGTACGGAGCCGGATCGCGTCCAGAAACGACGCCATGCCCCGAAGTCCCTGCGGGATCGGGATCGCGCCGACCATCTGTACAAAGCTCCGCAGTCCCTTGATGGAGACCGTATCGGGTCCGACGATGACGTACGCGCGCTTCGGGAACGCAACGATCGGCGCAAGGAACGCGTCGGTGAAGTGCGAATGGTTTGCGTAGAGGAAGAAGCCGCCCTTGCGGATCGTTCGGATCGCCTTGCGGTTTTTCACACGGAAGCCGCAGATGACGTAGCAGTAAAAGAACACGAGCGGAATCGCGATCACATAGTACGCAATGAACGCAAGAAACTTCCAGATCACGCCGATCGGTGCGAACGGGAAATCCGCGCCGACCGCCTTGGTGTTGATGCTGGTCCCGGCATAGTCCTCATTTTCGGCGTCACGGTAGTAGATGACGCGTTTCGGTTCATGGATCTTACTCATGCTGATGCTCCTTTACCGCGTCGGACAGCATTTCCGCCATCCGGTCCATGCAGTGTTCGTATTCGTGCTGTTCCACAAAGCCCTTGTAGCGCTCGGCAAGCGCTTGCTTCTCCTCGGGATGCTCGATCCAGTAGTCGATGCGCTTCGCGAGGTCCTTTGCGTCCTTGTTGTGGAAGAGATTCCGTTCGTCGAGCGCAAAGTAGCGCGTCGCGCTGCGGGGCGAGTTTGCGATGACCGGGACGAGCCCGCACGCGATGGCTTCCAGACAGGCGATCGCTTCGATCTCGATCTCGGCAGGATGGACATACAGGTACGCGCGATTGAGCTGTTTCACAAGGTCCTCCCGCGAGAAAAAGCGGAACTCCGGCGGATTCGGAAGCTTCTGTCCGCGCTTTTCAAGCTTGTCGCGCAGCGGACCGATGCCCGCAAAAACGAGCTGTATCCGGTCGGCGTACTTCGACAGCGCGACCGCGTCGATCAGGACCTTGTGCGTTTTTTCCTTGCTGAGCCGCCCGGTGAACTGAATCACGATCTTGCCTTCATACTTCGGGTCGGGCTCGACTTCGACCGGATGGAACGCCTTGTTCACGCCGTTGCTGATCACAACGCCCGGCGTTTCGCGGCGGATCGTGTGCTCGAAGGTATCGCGGATGAATTGCGTGGGGTAGTGGATGCGCGTACAGTTGTGATACGCGATGCCCCAGATCGTATGATAGAACAGACGGTTGATGATCTTGGAATCCTTCAAAAAGAGGTGCGAGGTGAAATTCTCCGCCTGGCAGTGGAAGCCCGCGGTCAGCGGGATGTTCTTTTTCTTTGCCAGCTTGATCGCCTTGCGGGAAAGGGAAAAAGGCGTCATGAAATGCACGACGTCCGCGCCTTCGATCGCTTCGCTGATGATCTTTGCGTCCGGCCGCGCGATTGAAACGCCGTTCTTCTTCAGGTATCCGTTCAGCGGTCCGAGGTTAAGCGTCGGAACGATATAAAAGCCGTCCAGGTCCTTTCGGTTCCGATCGGAACAGACGACACGGACGTTATGCCCGCGCTCTTTCATGGCGCGGATCAGGTTCAGCGCTGCGATCGTCGTGCCGTTATTCGCTTCCCCGAGCACGTCGCACACAACGGTAATGTTCATACAAATTTACCCCTTAAAATCCAGACAATGGATTCATTATAGCATGCAAATCGGAAAATTCAAGACTGATTTAAACTTTTTGAAGATGTGACTGTAAATATATGATCCGATCGGGAAACCGCTCAAACGGTCCGGATCACGCGCCACGCATCGACGAGCCGGTCAAAGCTCCAGGCGGCGTTGGCGGGGCTGGTGGAGGGAAGCACGGCGGCATCGCGACAAAGGACGGGGCGGATATAGCGGTTGTAGCAGTCAAAGGACTGCTTTCCGTTGCAGAAGATCGCGGCGACCGGCGCGGCGGAAAGGATCACGGACAGGTCGTTCGGCACGACGTCACGGATCGAACTGTCCGAGCTGCCCTCGATGGTGCAGCGTCCGATGCTGTCCCAGAGCGCAACGCGGCTGCGTTCGAGGAACGCGCGCTTTTCGGGGATCGAAGCCGGTACGTCGTCCTCAAAGACGGCGGCCATGACGCGCCAGAAGCGGTTTTGCGGATGCCCGTAAAAGAACAGCTGTTCACGGGATTTGACCGACGGAAAGCTGCCGAGGATGAGAATATGCGAATCCGGCCGATAAAACGGCGGGAAGGGATGTGTGATCTCAATACGCTGCATGGCGGTATTATAGCATGCGTTAACAATACCTTTCAAGCCTTTTCATTCATGCGCGTATGCGCAAGGGATGGTGAATCGCGGCAGATGGGACTTCTTTGCGGCTGTGGAATCGGTGCCTTCCGCTTGTGCTCCGCACTGTGCGGAATCGCCTCGCCGCAAAGCCGTGGCTCCGTCGTCTTTCCGTCCACAGGACGGACGACGTCGCCCTTCAAGTCCCGACCGATTCAAACCAAAAACAAATACCACCCGCAAGGGGTGGTATTTATTTTTGGTGCGGCAGATGGGACTTGAACCCATACGCCTGCGCACACGCACCTCAAACGTGCCTGTCTGCCAATTCCAGCACTGCCGCGCAAAAATTATTATACGATGAGGGGCATGAATTGTCAACCCCTATTTTTGATCGTCAGGATGACTTTTTTCATCCTCGTCACGCCGCGCTCGTCCGCCCATCGCGTGAAACAGCGCGTCGCGAACGTGTGCGCGGTTCTCGGGGGACAGCATATCGAGATCGCGGAACATCGGTTCAAAGTGACGCTTCAGGACGCCCTTCGCATAATCCTCGTACAGTTCCTTTCCGAGCGCGTTCACGGTCACATTGAGATCGCGCCGGCTGCCCGGCATGCATGTCTTTTCCACAAGCCCCTTGGAAGACAGCCGCGAAATGATCTTTGTGAAATTGCTTCGCGTGATACCGAGACGGTGCGCGATCGCGGACATGTTTTCATTCCGTTCTTCGTTTTCCAAAAGATATTCAAGGACCTGGATCTGCGAGTAGGAATAGGAGATCCCGCGGAAATTCATCTTTTCGATCCGGTATACGCCCGCATAGATATTGCAGTAGCGAATCAGCGCTTCGACGATCTCACGGTGCGGTCCCATCCATTCAAGCTTCACGACCGGATCCCCCTTTTCAAACACTCCGCATTCAGTATAGCAAGAATGCCGGCAATCCGCAACACCGAAATCGGATTTTATGAACAATATGCATATATCATATAAAATCTCTTGCGTTTCGGCACAGCATGATGTATAATACGCTTGTAATGTTTCCACAGGAAACAATATAACGAACAGAGGGAGGAAATGTAATGAAAAAAAGAGCATTGATCGCGATCTGCATCGGGCTTGCGCTGATCTTGATCGGCAGCATTCTGGCGTCCGTTTTCAATGCGGGCGCGATGGGAACGAAAGTCTCGCGCATTTCTTTTGATGCGGCAAACGGCAAACTCAGCGGTCTTCTGTACATGCCGAAGGGGGCGTCGGCTTCCGATCCGCGTCCGACGGTCATCGTCACGCACGGCTATCTGAACTCCGCGGAGATGCAGGACGCGAACGCGATCGAACTTTCGCGCCGCGGCTATGTTGTGCTTGCGCTCGATCAGTATGACCACGGTCATTCCGATCTCGACAACGCAGCTTACGAACAGTATGCACCGTTCGGCGTATTCCTGCAGGCATGGGCGCCGTTCTGGGTCAATTCCATGCATGACG
>JAEEGH010009552.1_pt1 | contig 22605 bp, 18 predicted proteins | sample 9134181 | NCBI WGS metagenome assembly JAEEGH01 (sample SAMN16246544, study PRJNA631951) | gut metagenome | biome: gut microbiome; feature: rumen; material: DP-attached | host: Bos | place: Iran: Karaj | collected 2018-10
AACAGCCACGATTTTCTCCGTAGAATCACCCATGGCCTTAAGAGCCTTCGCCATTTCGCAAGCCTTTTTCCGTTCGCCAATGGACTCGCCTTCGACACGACCATCGGCCTCACCTTTCGCCTTACCATTAAGGTAGGCTTCGGCAATAATAGCTTCTTCCGCATGATGTTCGTCAAACATATAAGCCTCCAGTGAATCAATGAGCTCCGGATTCGCAACGCTGACACGCAAGCGATCAAGCGCTCCGGCAAAGAGCGGATCCTCCGTCTCGGGTACGCCCAGCGGTCCCTTAGAAAGGAGCCTAAGCCAAAACGCCTCACGGGAATCCACCCCGTCATGCAACTTAATGAACTTGGGTAGGTCCACTACAATATATTTATTTTTCGGGAAAATGGGGAGGGCACGGCACGCTTTCACATCATGTTCGCTATATACCGTCCACGAATCCCTATAGATTTCGGGCGATTTCAGGATCGGAAAATTGCAGAGCCAGATAGAAACCGTCTCGGGCAGCTCGTAATACCGAGTCTTTTTTTCTTCCTCGGGTAGGGTTTTGAAGTATTCCGATTCATTGTAATCATGCTTACTGCGGATAGTCAGATAAGCATTGTACAGCTGCATTCTGTCACTAAAGAACGGATGCAAGCGGTTTTGCAGCTCCACGTTAATAAACCTGTTATCCTTGGTGGAAATCCAGGCGTCGAGGCGAATCGGTTCGGCGCCGGGCATGAACACGTCAACATTCTTTTCGAACTGATATTCGAGATCGACTATTTCACGGGACTTTTCAAAATGAAGTAAGCTGTTCAGCACGTCCTTGACGGTATCCTTATCGTCCATCAGGGCACGAAATGTCTGCGGATATGTCGGCAGGAGATATTCCACACCGGCGGCGTTCGTAACAATGTAGGGTTTGCGGTTTTTATTCATGTACAGTATTCCTTTGATAAAAAAAGACATCCATTTTTTGGATGTCACCGTACATTCTTAAAACTGCACCTGAAATGTAGAATAAACCTAAATTCTGGCAAGAGCTAGTTTGTAAAAGAAATGTAAAAACTACTCTTTCTTCGAAAGACCGATATCAATGGTACCGAACTTCGCTTCGTAAGCCTTGAGAGTTGCGGAAAGCATAATGGCAAGGCGCTTTGCAGTGTACGGAGTCATCACCACGCGTTCGGCGATATCGACCTGAACCTTTTTTTGATTAGTATTCCAAGCCTGGTTAAGGCCCAAAAGAATCATGAGTTCTTCACGACCGCCCAACACGTTGGTCGCATTCACATAAAGACTCTTCATGTTAGAATCATTCCAAACCACTTCGGGCTGGGCCACAGATTCATTCTTTTCGTTTGTATTTTCTGCCATAAGAAAGCCTCCAATCGTTATTAAAACGCTATTCCCCAAAACACGCGAGCAAATTTAACAAAACAAAAAGAACACATTGTTACAAAAAACTTATACAAAGTGTAAATTTAAACATACAAGGTAACCATTTTTGCATCTTGACATTTTATATAAAGAATTCTAAAATTCGCCACGTTTTTGGGATAATGAGTTACCGGAGGTCCAATGAATATAAAGGATTGGTTTGTTGTTGTTGCCATTCTCTTGACAACATCGTTCTTTTCAGCCTGTTCCGTAACAGATTCCGAAAATTCAGAATACTCCAAATGGACATTTTCGGGCATGGTAATCGACGCCTCGACAGGTCTCGCTCTCGAAGGTGCAATAATCACGTATCTTGACACCGATGGCGACATTGACACCGCCAAAACCGACGAGAACGGAAACTTTTTTATAAGCAACCTGCCATACGGTTCCAGGACCTTCACGTTCAACTACTTCAGCGTCAACAAAAAAGACACTCTCTTCTATACACCGAAAGTTTTTGACGTTTCAAGTACAAACGAATCCAGCCATATGGAAGGTGTAGTAGCAAGCGCCTCGACGGTCATTCGCCTGAGCCCGCTCAACGCAACTATCAAGGGCGAACTCTACATAAACGACCCAAATTCCGGCAAAAAGGTTCCCGTTTCAGGCCTTTCGCTGAGCCTGTCGCACATCGACTCGAGCTACGTCAACATTTTTCCGAAATCATTCTCAACCAAAACAGATTCCCTCGGCAAGTTCACTTTTAAAAATTTGCCCGCCGACACGGGACTCGTGCTGAACGTAGCCAACTACACATACAAGAACATTCGCTACCAGTTCTACGGCGTAGCGCTCCCCAAGCTTGCCGCAGGCGCCACCCGCGATATTGGCCGCGCTTACCTTGTTCAAGATACGCTCATTCCGCAACAACAAAAGATCGTCGCCTCGAACGTCATGGACAACAACATGATTGGCTACGGAAGTGTTTCTACCCTCGCAAAACCCTACTACGTATTCGCTCAAAAAATTCATTCCAGCAACTTGACAGTAGAGGTATCGGTCGATACAAACAAATTGTACGTAAAGCCAGTTGTCAAAGGCGACACGCTTTTCCTAGAACACGACAGAGCATTCCCTGCCGAGAAAAAAATCGTGGTCAGCCTTACCGCCTACGAAAAGAAATCTAACGAACGAATCCAGATAACATTCAGTGGCGATTCCGCCTTCACGACTGACCGCGGACTATACGCAGTCACTAGCAACGTATGGCCCACCAACAATAAATTCAAGGCCACCTTCGGAATCGAAGACACCATGTGGGTCAAGTTCTCCGAAGAACTCGACAAGAACACCGACCGCATTCAATGGAAGTTCTGCGACGGCGTAACCAGGACTTTGTACGGCAACGGTTTCTATGCAAACGCCAAGGCATGGGTCCACAAGGATACCTTGTTCGTAAAGATGGACGAAAAAATCTTGCTTGAAAGAACCCAGGGAGACAGCACGGGGCTGAATATCACGATTTACGCCAAGAACGGGCTATACGCCGAAGATTTCGAGCTGAGAACAGAGCTCGTTGTGCCGCCTCAGTCCAGCAGTTCTTCTGACGCAACATCTTCGAGCAGTGCAGAATCCTCAAGCAGCGAAGCAGAAGAATCTTCGAGCAGCTCTACCCCCGAATCGAGTAGCGCAGCATGAGCAAGAGCCTTACCGCAACAATCCTTGCGCTTGCCGGCTTTGCATGCGCAAACTTTGACGGTGTCACAGAACCGATCGCCCAGGCAAAAATCGGTTTTACCGTCCCCGGAAAAATCGACAGCATCTGGGTGAAAGAAGGGGCCTTCGTACACAAGGGTGACACCCTGATGAATCTCGTCAAGACCGAAGAAGAAATTCGCGTCCACATGACAAAGATTATCGCCGACGATTATTCGGGTCTCGCATCGTCCAAGGCGAAAATGGACACTTACCTGAAAGACTATTACGCCATCAAAAAGCTGTACGAAAGCAGCAACTCAGTAAGCGAAGAGGAAGTGTGGGAAAAACAGATGAATTTCGACATTTCTAGAGCCGACTGGAATGCCGCCAAGGTCACCAAGGTCAAGGATTCCCTGGAATACAGCATGGCCCGCGCCCAGCTCAGCAAGCAATACCTGATAGCCCCCTTTGACGGCGAAATCGTAAGCATCGGCAAGAACAATAGCGAAAGCGTCGAAGCCCTGGAACCGATTGTAGAAATTGCAGACGTGCGCACCTGCCGCATGACGGCCTACATCGTCGCCAACAGGGCGCACGCCCTTAAAGCCGGCCAGAAGGTCAAACTTTCGCTGGATGGCGCAAGCAAGAACCGAACCCGCAACGGCACCATAGAATTTGTGTCGCCCGTGGTCGACAAGTCGAGCTTGCTCAGAACCGTCAAGATTATTTTCGACAATTCCGACCGTTCCGTGGAACCGGGCGTTACAGGAAAGCTTTACCTCAAATGATATTCCGTTCTTTTGCGACAGCCCTATTTTGTTCTGCAGGTGTTGCCTTTGCGCAAGCGCCCGCTACAGAACCTGCGCCCGCCGAAGATTCGCTGTTTATCGATTTTGAAAAGGCAATCGAAACAGTTGTCAAGAACAACGCCGACATTCAAGAAGCCAAATTCCTGTGGCGTTCGAACGCAGAACTTGCAAGCGGCGCATACGGCGATTTCGAACCGCATTTGGTAGGGCGACTGAACAAGGAACGTGGCGACAGCCCAAGCGCCCTATTTACCGAAACCAAGGATGAATACAAGCTGGGCGTGCAAGGCAAACTGCCCACAGGTACCGAATACAACGCAGGGTTCAATCAGGCCACGTACACGCATAGCGACTACACCTCGGAACTTTACTTTGGCGCAGAACTCAGACAACACTTGCTCAAAGACGGTCTACTGTTCTTTGCACCTACCAAGAACATACGCGAAGCCAAGCTGCAAAAAGAACTGGCCTACCAAAAGTACCGCGAAACCTTGAGCGATATTCTAGAAAAATTCTGCAACGCCTACTGGAATTACCATTTTGCACAGCAGAACCTGCAATTTGCAACGGAATCGGCCCGCGTGGCAAGAGAAATCGCCGACGACGCCCAAAAACGCGCTGGATTAGGCATTGTTTCGACGCTTGATTATCAGAAGACAATCGCCGAATTTTCGGACCGCGAAAATGCCCGTATCGAAGCTTTAGACCAATTGCGCAATGCAAGGCTGGAACTTTTATTGATGATCGCCTCGCCCGAAGTGCTGCACGACCTGCGTCCAGTTTCCATTCGGCCCGACACCACGCTGGATACCAACATTACGCTGGATTCCGCTTCTTTCCTGGATTCTATCAGCCTGATACATCCGAGTTACCTGGCACAAAGCACAGAACTCAACTTGCGCGAAGAAGAACTGGACGCCCGCAAGACCAATGCAATGCCCACGCTGGACCTTATCGGAAGTTACGGCATTCGTAGCAGGAATGCAAACGCCAAGCTTGCCGTTTCAAACTTCAAGGAACCCGAAAGGCGCCAAACCGTGATTTCGGGCGGAATCGAAATCGACATTCCCTTGTTCGCCAACGTTCGCGAGCGCCACCAGATAGCCTCGGAACGCGCCAATGTGCATTCAGCAAGAATCAAGCTCAGCCTGATTCAGAACAGGCTTTTCGAAGAATACCGCATTCTACAGACCCGCTCTCAAGAAATTCGGCACCAGTGGCAATACGGCGAAGTGGCCGTGGCATACCACCAAAAAGAACTGGAAGAAGAATTCAAGAAATTGGCTCTGGGCAAGAGCAACTACCACCAGATTTTCGAAATGGAAGAAGACCTGCGCGAAGCAAGGCAAAAGCACCTGGAAAACATGAAAATGCTCCGCATTATCGATGTACGGCTCGCCCGCGCCAGAGGCAAGCTACTAATGCAGACGGGGCTTGAAAAGTGGAACCAGGGAAAACTTTCTCTCCGCGAGGATTTGCTACATGACTAAGTTCGCGCAAAAGATTGAACCCGAAAAAATTATTTCGACCTTACAGAGTTCGCTACAAATCGTGAACGCCAAGGCGCTCCAGCTGACCCAAGTAATCGAAATTGCGCAAAGCGTAATGGGCTGCGAAAAATTCAAGACCGCAGCGCTCGCCTTGGTGGGGCAAATTGCCGACAAGCACCACGCCGAACGCGTAAGCCTTGGCTGGCTAAAGCATGACTACATTCGGCTCAAGACAATCAGCCACACCGACCATTTTGAAAAGAAGATGCAGGTGGTCAAGGACCTGGAAGGCCTTATGGAAGAGGCCTACGAACAGGACGCCGCCATTTTGTACCCGCCGGTCAAAGACAACCTGACCGTGCTTGCGCACGAAAGGTACAGCAAGGAATACCACTGCGAAAACCTGCTTTCTATTCCGGTACGTACTTCTCCCCAAGACGGCGAAGAGGTTATCGGGGTCATTACCTGCGAACGCCAAGGAAAGCCCTTTACCGACCTTGAAACCGAGCAGATTTACCTGGCTTCGTCCTTGTGCAGCGCAAGGCTTTTGGAACTTTACCGCAAGAGCAATTGGTTTGGCGCAAGGGCAGCCCGCAAAATGCGCAAGGCGCTCGCCAAACTTTTAGGCTTTGAGCACACCTGGGCCAAATTTTTCGGCATTCTGGGCATCGGTCTCGTGCTGTTTGCAACGCTCTACCCGCTCCCCTACCGAGTGAGCGCCCCCGCAATCCTCAAAACGGACAAGATTATTTACGCCACCGCCCCCTACGACGGCTACATCGACAGCGTGTTCGTAAAGCCGGGCGATGTGATTTACAGGGGCCAGACGCTCTTGCGCCTGAACCAGACGGAACTTAAGCTTGAAGAAGCCGACCTGATGGCCCAGGAACAGGACTGCCGCCGCGAAATCCAGAAGGCCCAGGCAGCCCGCGAACTGGCCGACATGCGCATTCACCAGGCAAGGCTCACCCAGACTCAGGCAAGGCTCAAGACCGTACGTTACAAGCTTTCCATGTCAAACGTGACTGTCAACGTGGATAGCGCCATCATTATCGAAGGCGACCTGCAAAAGCGAATCGGCGCACCGGTCAGCCAGGGCACCGAACTGTTCCAAATCGCCTCTATCGAAAACATTTACGTCGAAATCAACGTCCCCGAAGGCGAGCTCAAAAACGTGACTTTAGGCGGCGAAGGCCTTTTGGCCATCAAGAGCCGCCCCGACTACGTTTACCGCTTTAAAACCGAGCGTATAAGCCCTACAGCCGAAGTCAAGGAGCAAGAGAATACCTTTGCCGTACGTGGCGAATTCGTGCGCCAGACACCCCCGTGGTTCCGTCCTGGCATGACGGGCATCGCAAAGATATTCTCCGACAAGAAGACTCTCTGGTGGATCATTTCCCACGAAGCGATAGACTACCTAAGAATCAAACTCTGGTGGTAGAATTCAAATTATAACCTTCGCGATACTTCGTTACGCTCGCTCCTTACGTACTTATTTGTACGCTACGGGCGAGCGACGCCTCGTCTCGCTTGGTTCTAAATTGAATTGAACAAGACATTTTTTGACAGCGATAGAAAACAAGAGAGGCGGCTTTTTAAGCCGCCTTTCTTTATGCACCACAAGGGCACATTTTAAGATTACAGAGCAAGGAACTTCTTGGCCTTGTCTGCGTAAGCCTGGTTGTCGCCGTAGACCGTGAGAATGCGTTCTGCAGTCTGCTTGGCCTTGTCGGCAGCGCCGAGCTGTTCGTAAACAAGAGTGAGCTTCCACATGGCGTCAGCAACCATCGGGACCTCGTCCACCGGTTCGTCCTTCTGGAAGCGGTCTTCCTGGTCGCCCGTGCGCTTTGCAAATTCGGAGATGTACTTTTCCAACAGACCGGCAGCGGCAGAGTAGTCAGCCTTTTCAATCTTCACCGAAGCAAGACCGTGCATGGCAGCTGAACGGACTAAAGCAACAGAACCGGCATTGTCGAGGCTCTTCTGGAAGAACACGGCAGCGGCGTCAAATTCACCAGCCTGGTACTTGATGTTGCCCGCATAGAGAGCAGCCTTGGCCAAAGCCACACCAGAAAGCTTACCGGAATTGATCTTGGATTCGAATTCCACGAAGGCGGAGTCATTCTGATTCGCATAAAGGAGAGTCATGCCCGGACCGAGGAGTTCAGCCTGTTCGGCAGCAGCAGCCTTGCGATAATCACGGAACTGCACCACGCCCACCACAATGACCATAATCACCACGAGGGCGGCAATGACCTTGGAGCCGTGTGCGACAAAAAATTCCTTAATTTCAGAATTGTTAGTATTCGATTCGTTTGCCATATTAAACGTCCATGTTAAATTTAGTGCTCCAATCATAGAAAAATTTTAATGTGTTGTCAGCACACCTTGACAAAAGAAGGCCCTTTTGCTAATTTTGCGCCAACTATGCCACTCTAGCTCAGCTGGTAGAGCAGCTGATTCGTAATCAGCAGGTCGGCAGTTCAAATCTGCTGGGTGGCTCGAAAAAATCCCGCTTTTAAAGCGGGATTTTTTTCATTTGTCTTTACTGGGCCTTGTATACCTTGATGGTCAAGGAGAAATCACCGTCGTTACCCTGTCTCGCGTCAGTAATGGCAAACGCATAGAAACCTGCGCCAGTATCCTGATTGTGAGCGGTAGTTGCAGCAACGTAGATCTGGTTGATATTTTCGATCATTCCCGTAAGCGTAGGACCGAGGACCCTGTACTTAAAGTCACTCACGTAGGCAGTAGCCGGGGAGCGGCCGGGATTCATGTCCTCGGGCCACATGTTCACTTCGTAGTCGTCAGTGTAGGGAGGTTGTTCTCCATTGCTGATCGGACCGAACTGGATTCCATTACCGCTAGTGGCGGTGACTTCAGGATAATCTCTTGTACCGGCCTTGCTGAAGATGATGTCTGCAGTAGTCGCAGGTGCCGGAACGGCAGTGCAACTTGCAAAATCAAGCCCCGGATTCAGGTTCGTGGAAACGGTGACTTCGCAGGTCGTCATCGGAATTTCTTTAGTCTGAGCCTCAGAAGAAGAGGAATACGGTTCACGGCAGTATTCAGCCGCATTGCGTTCGAACGGAATAACTTCGGTTCTCATAAAAGCCGCAACACCATTGCTAGCCGTCACCGTAACGATAAGGCTGTAGATGCCACATTCGTCATTGAAGCCTGGATCAAGCAAGCTAATACTTACGCCAGCCGAAGACATCGAATTCAGGTCAATGACATTCATTGTTGGAAACAAGATTGTATTCACATTTACAGTCACAGCCGTCTGAACCAAACTGCGAACATCAGAACCCTTTGCAACCATAAAAGTAATTCCTGTAAATGCAACATTGTCATTGTTGTTAACGGATTCCGTCACATCCAAACTGAAACGCCCTTTAAAGCGAACATCATCACCCGAGATTCTATAGTCCAGATCACTCGCAGCAATACTTACATCCTGCTGAACCGGAACAATAACTATCGGTTCATCGGCATCACTACTACTTGAGTCTTCAAGAGAACCACTAGAAAATTCTTCCTCTTCTGAACTGCTAGAATTTTCTTCATTTTCAACGGAGCTACTAGACGATTTTTTCTCTTTCTTTGAGGAACTTGATAATTCTTCTTCCTCCTCAAAGGAGCTACTACGAACTTTCTTAGAAGAACTTGAAGCAGGTTCTTCTTCCAACTTCGCAGAGCTGCTCGATTCAATTTCGGCATCGTCCGACGACAAGATTTCACTTGTATCAGACTCAATCGGCGAAGAATCGTCAGAGCACCCCACAAACACAAACGCAGCGACAAGACTTGCAACCGCCGCAAAACTACGAATAACGGAAAGATTCTTCATAATGATCCCCTGGTAATTTGGTTACACCTTTATAAAGGTAACCAAAATTTTTACAAAGTCAAGAACTTTTTTGTTCCAGAAGCAAAAAATCCCGCTTTTAGCGGGATCTTTCAAGCCGAAGCTAGAAGCAAACCTTACGATTTAGCTCTTGCAGCTAACTCTTCTGGCGTGCGAGCCAGAATATCCCAGTCGCCGCGCTTGATAATCTTATAAGCGTAGCCCTGTTCCGTAAGGAACAGCTGGCGGTTCATGGCGAATTCCTGTTCCTTGGAATCCTGGGTCACGATGCTGTAGAAGTGGGCCGCGCCACCGTCGCTTTTCGGGCGGAGCACGCGACCGAGGCGCTGGGCTTCTTCCTGTCGGCTACCGAAGGTACCCGAAATCTGAATGAGCACGTTAGCATCGGGCAAGTCGATAGCAAAGTTACCCACCTTCGAAACCATCAGGTTCTTCTGGCTACCGTTACGGAAAGCAGCATAAAGCTTTTCGCGGTCCTTGTTCGGAGTCTTACCGGTAATCAGCGGAATCTGCAAATCTTCGGAAAGGGCTTCCAGCTGGTCGATGTACTGGCCAATAATCAGCACGCGATCATCGGGCTTGTCAAAGTACTTGAGCAGGCGTTCCACAATGTCCGTCTTTTCGGGGTTTGTGGATGCCAGCGTAATCTTTTCGCGGACAGGCGCAAGCGCATACTTCATCTTGAGTTCCGGTTCCATCGGAATGCGGATTTCGTTACAGTCGGCGGTTGCAATCCAGCCCTGGGCCTCAAGAATACGCCACGGAATGTCGTATTTTTTCGGGCCAATCAAGCTGAACACTTCGGTTTCCTTGTGGTCTTCACGCACGAGCGTTGCCGTAAGGCCCAGGCGGCGAGTGGCCTGCATTTCGGTACTCAGGCGGAACACCGGAGCCGGCAGCAAGTGCACTTCGTCGTAAATCATCAGGCCCCACTTTTCCTGGCTGAACAGCGGGAAGTTTGCAAGTTCCTTCTTGACTTCTTCTTCGGTCAAATCGTCGATATCGGCATCGGCTTTTTCGTCGGACTTCTTGGCACGCTTGCGCTGCGTCAAAATCTGATAGGTCGCCACCGTCACGGGGCCGATTTCCTTGACTTCGCCGGAATATTCCTTCACCTGGTCAAGCGTCAAATCTGTCTTGTCGCAAATTTCGCGAATCCACTGACGGGAAGCCGAAATGTTCGGCGTCAAAATCAAGGTCTTAGTTTGTACCAAAGCCATCGTGGCAAGGCCAATCACCGTCTTACCCGAACCGCAAGGCAGCACAATCACGCCCGAACCGCCCTTCTCGGAACCGCTCGCGTAGAACACCTGGGCCGCTTCCTTCTGGTAGTCGCGCAGGGCAAAAGGCTTGCCGCCCACAGTCGTTTCGCGCAAGTGAATCGGGAGCGGATCGCCCACGGTATAGCCGGCCAAGTCTTCCACCGGGAAGCCTGCATTGGTCAAGGCCATCTTCAAGTGACCGCGGCGTTCCGGGTCCACTTCGGCGTGCAGGTCATCGATAAACTGGAGAATGTACGGTTCCACTTCCTTGAGGTGGCAGATTTCGGTGAACATGTACTTGTCGTCAGATTCAACAATCAGCTTGCCATCCTCTTTTTTAAGGCGCAACAGACCGTAACGGTCCATGTAGTCCTGAATTTCGGTCACCACGGATTCAGGAATCGGGAAACGGCTCTGGCCTTCTAGACGCTCCAAAACCTCTGCTGCACGAAGACCTGTCGAAGCGGCGTTCCACAGGCTAAGAGGACTAATCTTGTAAGTATGCAAATGCTCGGGACTTTTTACGAGCTCGGTAAAGGGGGCAATCGCATCGCGAGCTGCTTCATAGGTAGGGGCATCAACCTCCACCATAATTTCCATATTACTCTGAACAATAATGGCGCCATTCGGATTCATAGGCGCCAAATTTAGTAAAAAAAGTCTCCCGCGTTTAGGCGGGAGAACAATGATATCTTTAAATAAGAAGATTTAGACTTACTCAGCGTCCATATCGGCTTCGTCGATTTCGGCGTTGTGGTAAACGTCCTGGACGTCGTCGTGATCTTCGAACTTATCGATGAGCTTCAGGAGCTTCTGGGCATCGTCATGGCCGAGCTTCACCGGGTCGTTGGCGACGTAGGTGATTTCTGCGCTCATCATTTCGATACCGGCAGCTTCGAGAGCCTTGGAAACAGCGTCAAAAGCTTCCGGAGAGGTGGAGATTTCATGCACGCCGTCTTCGGTGCTCATATCTTCGGCACCGGCTTCGAGCACGAGGTCCATCACCTGGTCTTCAGGATACTTTTCAGCATCGACAATAATCACACCCTTGTAGGTGAATGCCCAAGACACGGAACCGGATTCGCCCATGGCACCGTTGTTCTTGTTGAAGATGTTGCGGATTTCAGCAACGGTACGAACCTTGTTGTCGGTCAGGCACTGCACCATGATGGCGATGCCGGCCGGGCCGCGTCCTTCGTACAGCGGTTCCGTCATTTCGGTACCGGAGTTAGCACCCGTACCCTTGGCAATGGCACTTTCGATGTTCTTGGTCGGCAAGCTCTGGCTCTTGGACTTGAGGATTGCCGCACGCAGACGCGGGTTTGCATCGGGGTTTCCGCCGCCGAGCTTAGCAGCGATAGAAATTTCCTTGATAAGCTTGTTCCAAGCCTTGGCGCGAGCAACGTCAGTCTTGGCTTTCTTGCGTTTGGTGGTGGCCCATTTGGAGTGACCGGACATAGATTACCTCTAATTGGTTTTAGTTAAAAAATTACTTCTTCTTCAGCTGGCAACGGCGCTTTTCCTTGACGCTAAGACTCGGATCGTCGCATTCATCGCCTGAAACTTTTTTCTTTTTTTTCTTCTTGGTCGGAGCAGTTTCTTCGTCAGCAGCATCAACGCGGCGCTTGCGCTTGTTCAAAGCGGCGTCATCTTCCACCGGCTTGGCGGCCTTCTTTTTCTTCGGAGCGACTTCATCGTTCGCCTCTACGCGACGCTTGCGGGTCGTAATAGTCGCTTCTTCTTCAGGTTCCTTGTTGTTCTTTTTCTGGAGAGCACGGAGCTTGGCCTTGTCCAATGGATCTGCAGAAGCCCTGGTAATGGCCTTATCGTACTTGCCTCCCCACACGTTACCGAGCAGGGAACCAGATTCCAAGGCATCCTTCAGAATGCCCATGGCCCATTCATCGTTTGCCGGCGGCAACAGCTTGAAGCGCAGGTTACGAATCTTGGTGGGTTCGTCTTCGAAATAAAGCATCATGTCAAAGAGACCGACCTGATATTCCTTGCTGTCAGAACCGACTGCAGTCGAAGGAACATAGGCAAGCACTGCATAGACATCGCCATCAAAAAGGCCGGTAATCAGGGCATCGCCGTCGCCACCCGGAGCCTGCACTTCACCATCGGCCTGGAAGGCCCACGGGTTGACATCTACCGTCAAGCGGAACTTGTGATAGCCCTTATCGGCCTTTTTCAGCTTGAGCAACGCACCCGAAAAAGCCTGGAATTCAGGCTGCAGGTTTTGCGCTGAACAAACAACAGCAAACGCCAAACAAAGCAACACTATAAGTTTTTTCATAGGAACCTCCCTTTGAAAAGCTTACTAATTCTTGAAGAACAGAGCCTTTGCAGCCTCGAACATCGGGTCCTTTTCATCCGGGTTGCGGCATTCCGTATAGATACGAACCTTGGGTTCGGTACCGGACGGACGCACCAGCATCCAGGAGTCATCGTCGAAGATCACCTTCACGCCGTCGAGGGTCAGGAGCTGCTTCACAGTCTTTTCGTTGTTACCGACCATGACCTTTGCACCCGGCTGGGCGATCGTGGCGATAGCGTCGACCTTGGCCTTGAGCGGAGCGCCAACGAGGGACTTGTCCACTTCGAAACCAGAGCGGGTCGGGTAGAAGCGGCCGTATTCTTCGTACAGGGCGTCGAGGTATTCACCGAGGTTCTTGCCGGTAACAGCCATGATTTCAAGAGCGATGAGGAGACCGAACTGGGCATCCTTTTCCAGCGTGTTGTTCAGGCCGGAGATACCATCGGATTCTTCGAAAGCCACGAGAGCCTTCTGCTTGGCGTTGCGGGAGAGCCAGGGGCGGAAGTTCTTGAAGCCCACCGGAGTTTCCATCACAGGCACGCCGAGCTTTTCGGCAATGATGTTCACAAAGTTAGAAGTAGCAACGGACTTGGCCACGCAGCCCTGTTCCTTGCGCCAGGTAGCCATGTAGTGGAAAGCGATAGCACCGAACTGGTTCATATCGATTTCGCGAGTGCCGTCGTAGAAACGGATACGGTCACCATCCGGGTCAAAGATTGCACCCAGGCGGAACCAGGACTTGCTTTCGTCGAGAACCTTGCGGACCTTTTCGAGGTTCTTGCTGGACGGTTCCGGTGCGATGCCGCCGAACAGGGAGTCATCTTCGTTACGGAGCGTAATGAGGCATTCCGGATTGTCGAGGAGAGCTGCCGGACGGCGACGGGTAGAACCATGCACATGATCGCAAACGAGAGTCAGGCGGCCCTTCTTGATGAATTCCTTGATGCGGTCGAACTTGATAGTGCCCTGCTTGACCAAGAATTCCTTGTAAATTTTGAGGGAGTCGATCAATTCCCAGTCGACCTTGCCCACCGGTTCAAACTTCCAGGTGGCCATCATTTCGTTGCTGAGCTTGGTGATGACGTTCGTGATTTCCGGACCGGCAGGACCGCCATCGGCCGGGTTGAACTTGATACCGTTGTAGTGGCTCGGGTTGTGGCTCGGAGTCATGTTGATGGAGCAAGCGGCACCGAGCATTTCGATGCAGGCGCTGAATTCCGGAGTCGGCATTTCGCCACCGTAGTAGACCTTCACGCCGGCCTTGGCAAACTGGTCAGCCACGGCTTCGCAGAATTCGTGACCGAGCAGGCGGTTGTCGTGACCCACGACCACGCCACGCTTCTGGAGTTCGGCAAAATCCTTCACGCCGAGAGCTTCGAAAAGTTCCGGAGTAGCTTCCTTATAGAGGCGGACGATTGCCGCACCCACGACCTGCAGATTGCGGAGGGTGAATTCAGAACCGATTTCGCCACGCCAGCCGGAAGTACCGAAGCTGACCTTGGCACTTTCCTGAGAGGTCAGGGCAACCTGTTTCACCTGTTCGACCAGACCCATATCGGTAGCCGGGTTGAATTCGGGGGACTGAATCTTTTTCCAAATCTGGGTAATGTTTTCCATAAGGGTTCCTTTTATGATTTTTTCGCGAGAAATTTAGTAAAATCCCAACAACAAAAGGGGGGCGCTCCGCCCCCCAAACCCCGTTATCACGCTTCCAAATCCATCAAATCAAAATACATGAGCCGAGTATGCGGATCATTATCTTCTGAATTCATGAACCTGAATCCATTTTTCTCATAAAATGGAATAGCATTCAAATAGGCATCCACCGTCAAAAAACGACAACCGGCCTTATTCTCGAAAAAGAACATTGATTTTATATAATCCAAAACCGTCGTTCCGATTTGATGAGCTTTAGCTCGCTCATCAACACCCAAGCGACATAATTTAACCGCAGGATAACTTTTAAGACGTTTTTCGTTCGGGAAACCTTGTTTCTTGCGGAAGCGGTTGAATTCCGTTTTGTCCTTAAAATCAGTTACAGCCACTTTGTCATTTGCAAGGCTACAATAGGCAAGCAATTGTCCAGATTCCGCATCAGAACACGCATAACTTACAGATAGTCTATACTTATCAAAAAGTGTAGCCCTATTCAATATAAAATCGTTTAAATCTTTATCACCACAATCAAATTCTTTTATAGAATAAGCAGGGCGCAACCGAATAAAACTTAAGCTTTGTTTATCTACACGTGATTGAACCACGGATCAAATCCTCCATTAGCCTCTTCACGAGCACGCTGATCAGCCATGCCGCGTTCATAGGCTTTTTTCATAAGTTCATAATTCCGTAAGCGACGGGCACGAACTTGGGGAGGTTCCGGGTGTCGCTCCTGCATACGGGCTAGAAACCGGCGAGCATCCTCGCCGAACAAAATAGGAGTCTCTCGAATTTCGCGAGCCATATATCCTCTTTTTGTTGTTTCCGTTTAACAGATAGCGAACTTTCAGTTATTGTCAAATATACTTTATATCATCATCAAAAACAAGTATTTAAAATTTCGAGCTACAATCTGGGGAATTTTTCACCCATCTATTTACTCTCATCTCTCATCTAATACTATATTTTGGCCACTATGCAGATTACTAACGCTTCTCAACTTACTGGTGTTTTCCCCGCGTTGTTCACTCCGCTCAAGAACGACGATCCCAAGAACCTTCGCAACTCCATCGACTACAAGAAGATGGGCCAGATGATCGACGACGTGATCGCTAACGGCGCAAGTGGCGTGCTCCCTGCCGTGACCACGGGTCAGAGTGCGACGGTTTCTCCGCAGCAGCACCTGGACATCATCAAGTTTACGCTCGACTATGTGGACGGCCGCGTGCCCGTGATTGCCGGTGCCGGTTCCAACTGCACTCGCGAATCTATCGAAATGATTGAAAACGTCCAGAAGATTGCCCCGGTGGCAGTCCTCTGCGTGACTGGCTATTACAACAACCCGCCACAGGAAGGCCTCCTGAAGCACTACCGCACGCTCAGCAGCGAAACGGGTGCCAAGATCGTGATTTACAACGTTCCGGGCCGTACCTCCAGCTACGTGCACCCCGACACCTTGATCGAACTTGCCGAAGACAAGAACATCATCGGTCTGAAGCAGGCTGTTGAATTCGGCTTTGGCGAAAAGTTCCACGAAGACACCATGCGCGTGATCAAGGAAACGAAGGGCAAGGACTTTGCCGTGATGAGCGGTGAAGACGGTCTCTTCGCAGACTTGCTCGAAATGGGCGGCACGGGCCTCATCAGCGCTTCGGGCAACATTCCTGAAGCCACGAAGACCTTTGTCGATCTCTACAAGGCATTCCAGGCCGGAGACAAGGACACTGCACACAACCTGCAGAAGGCTGCACGCGACTTTGTCGACATCACGTTCTGCCGCAAGAACCCGATTCCGCTGGGCACGCTGTTCAACAGTCCGCTGTTCCAGCCGCTCGTGAGCGTGAAGGATACGGCTAACGGCGCCGACGCTGTTGCCCGCATCATGAAGCTTATCGAAGAAAAGGCCCCGAGCCTCAAGAAGTACCACGTTTAATTTTATCCCAGGAGATTCACATGGCTAAGATTCAGAAATCCATCAGTGACGAAATCTGCGACTACCTCAAGAAGCAGAAGCTCTCCCCCATTCCCGTTCAGACCTTGAACGAAGACATGGAAACTACTCGCTACTTCGGTGGCGACCTCAAGGAATTCATTGCCGCCGCTAAGACTCTCGGCGCCAAGGGAATCTTTGTCGAAACCCTGTACCTCGAAGAAGACGAATTCTACTACGACAGCGGCATGGACGACGAAGAATACGCCGCCCTCTATGGTAACGACGAATGCTGCAACGGCGAATGCAAGTGCGGCAAGTGCGAAGACAAGAAGTCCAAGAAGAAAGCCAAGGAAGATGACGATTCCGACGTGGATGGCGTCTGGTTCGAACCTGAAGACCTCGACGGTCTCGACCTCACGCTCCTCAAGCCGCAGATGGCCAAGTACCTCGACCGCGTGGGCGAAGCCTGCGGCGCACGCCTCACCGTTCCTGGCGTCGACCACCTGGAAGTGGAAATCTTCGCTGACTGGTACGACGACTTCGCCGAACTCGTAGACGAAGCCTCCGAAGCTATCGAAATCGACCCGACCGACGCTCTCCGCCAGGCTCAGGCAATCTTCGAAGCCGAAGAAGCTGAACTCGCCAAGGCCGAAGACAAGAGCGTCAAGAAAATCGCCGCTCATCCGCCTAAAAAGACCGCAAAGTCTAAGAAGTAGTAGTAAAAGTCGATAAGACTTTGCTCTCGCCGACACGACTCGTTAATACGAGTCGCTTACGGCTCACGGAAGACCGCAAAGCCCAAGAAGAAGTAATTCTTCAAACGAAGTATTTGCATATAAGTTAAAAAGTCGCGACAGAGTCGCGACTTTTTTCATTTAAAAGGGGATGCCCGACCAAGTCGGGCATGACACTCTATTTAGCCATGATATAATTTGCTGGTCTGATACGTCGGTTCCGTGGTGAGATTTACACCCAAACGGCGGAACACGCCCACATCCACCTGAGAAAGGATCACGCTGGAATGCACTTCGCAGTGGCGAAGTTCCGGCAACTTTTCAAGGGCAATCTTGGCATTGTAATCCGTGAGGGCACAAACAGAAAGAGCCACCAGGACTTCGTCCATGTGCAAGCGCGGGTTCTTGTGGCCGAGCTGCTTGGTCTTCAAGTTCTGAATCGGTTCAATCACCATGGGCGAAAGCAGACGCACTTCGTCAGGGATTCCCGCCAGGTGCTTAAGCGAATCCAAAAGCATTGCAGAAGAGGCGCCAAGCAGCGAAGAAGTCTTGCCTGTAATAATGGCACCGTCGTTCAGCTGAATTGCAACCGCCGGGCCACTCGTCAATTCAGCCTTTTCAACAGCGGCAGCAATCACCGGACGGTTCGCAGTACTGATCTGGGCCTGTTCCATAATCAGTTCCTGCTTGTAAATCTGTTCCTTGTCGGCATTGCCTTTACGCACATCGCAAAGCGTATTGTAATAGCGGCGGATGATTTCCTGACGGGCCGCTTCACAAACCGCATCGTCATCGACAATGCAGTTACCAGCCATGTTCACGCCCATATCGGTCGGACTCTTGTACGGAGATTCACCGAGAATGCGGGTAAACAGGGCATTCAGCACCGGGAAGATTTCCACATCGCGGTTGTAGTTGATGGTCGTCTTGCCGTAAGCTTCCAAGTGGAACGGGTCAATCATGTTCACGTCGTTCAAGTCGGCTGTGGCCGCTTCGTAAGCCAGGTTCACCGGGTGCTTGAGCGGAATGTTCCAAATCGGGAAGGTTTCGAACTTGGCATAACCGGCCTTCACGCCACGCTTGTTTTCGTGATAAATCTGGGAAAGGCACACAGCCATCTTTCCACTACCGGGGCCCGGAGCAGTCACCACCACAAGTTCACGGCTCGTTTCGACAAATTCATTCTTGCCGTAACCGTCATCGCTCACCACCAGCGGGATGTTGCTCGGGTAGCCAGCAATCGGGTAATGGCGATAAACCTTGAGGCCCAAGCCTTCGAGTTTTTTCTGGTAAGCGATGGCGCTGGGCTGTTCCTGCCAGCGGGTCAGCACCACGGAGCTCACATAAAGACCGTAACCACGGAAGGCATCAATCAGGCGCAAGACATCTTGATCGTAGGTAATGCCCAAGTCGCCACGGACCTTGTTTTTTTCGATATCGCCGGCGTTAATCGCGATAATGACTTCGGCCTTGTCCTTGAGCTTTTCGAGCATGCGGATTTTACTATCGGGCGCAAAGCCAGGCAACACGCGGGATGCGTGATGGTCATCGAACAGTTTTCCGCCAAATTCCAGATAAAGTTTTCCGCCGAACTTCGCAATGCGCTCGGCAATCTTTTCGGACTGCGTCCTCAGGTACGCGTCGTTATCAAACCCTACTTTAAACATCTTTTTTGTCCATCTAGAAAATCGTAAAAATTATCTGCACAAAAATAAAAAAAAGAACGTCATTGCGGGTAACGCAATGACATCGCAATCCACCATGAAGAGCACGGCAAGACTCTAATTAGTCACTTTGGCTCCAATCGATTGAATAATCGTTCCGATAATTTCATCATGCTCATTCTTCATGCGCATTTTGTTTTTATACATGAGCGCATCGGCTCGTTCAAAGACAGACGAAACATCCTTGTCATGTTCCTTGTCAAATACAGAAATTCCACAAGCGACCACAACCTTATGCTGGTCAACGTTTTCCTTTACCGCTTCAGTAAATTTCTTTTCAAGTCTTTCACGGTTTTCAAAATCGGAGCCACACAGAATTGCAACAAATTCATCACCACCTATTCGGAACACCGGGCTATGGGCAAAAGTCTGGCACACAAGCCTACTGGCCGAGCGAATATATTCGTCTCCGGCAATGTGTCCCAGCGTATCGTTCACCGTCTTTAAGCCGTTTACATCGCACAAGGCGATTGCGAATTTCACATTTTCGCCCGACTGGATTTGCTTATTCAGTTTGGCTTCAAATTCACCATAAGCAGTCTTGTTCTTGATTCCCGTCAAGCCGTCACGGCGAGCCTTTTCATAGGCAATGCTGGCCTCTTCCCTAATTTTCTGTTCACGGCGAATTTGAGAATCAATGTTGGTCACGCTAATCACGATATGCTTTTTATCAGAATAAACGGCCACCATTTTTACAAACAAAGGACCATCAGGAGAATTCAGGCGATAGGTAAACGTAAACACGCCATGATCATCCAGTTCCTTCAAAAGGACACTTCTTTCCAAAGCAGCCGTCAGCAACGGGATATCATCTTTGTATATGACGCTAAGAGCATCTTTTTTAAGCTGATTGAAGAAATCATCGCCTTCAAGGGCAATACTCAGTTCGCAGAACACACGTTCGCTCTTGTATTGCACATAATGGTTTGTTTCCAGATCCACCATGTAAAGGGCGTCGTAGCGTTCAGCAAGCGCCATCACGATCTGGCCGTACAGTTCACTTTTAGAAGCTTTCTGCTTAAGAGCCAGACTTTCTCGTTCCTGTTTGTCTATGTTTGTAACACCGATAATCAAATAATCGCGCTGTTTACCCTGCCCACGAACAACCTTCATGGAATACCAAACCGGGGTTCCATTCGCAAAAATGCGATACTTTCCTCTAAAGGTATTTCCGTTCTGTACAGAAGCGACAAGATTTTCTTTAGTAGCAATATTTTCAGCAAACCAGGCCTTGTCATCTTCATAGACAAACGTTTCCAAGTTTACGCGGGAATCGGCCCAAAAATTGCTGGTTTCACTCAATTCCAGATTTTTATGATTCCCGCCAAATGCGAACATGGCATAGTTGTCACTTTCGATATCGACAAAAAACACGCACTCGTAATCGAGCGAAAGCGCCATTGAAATATCTTCTATTGATAAAAGCGAATCCATCGGCAGACCGTTTTAGAAACTTTACGTTCCATAAATTAATAAAATTTTAAGAAAAATCAAACATTTTTCCGCCATCCTACTAAAAAAATTTTCTGAAAGAGGTTGAAATTTCCTTAGGCGATGTAGAACTTTGGTGTTGAAGCCCCCAGTAATGTTTAAGATTTTAAACACAAGTCCTTTATGCTGGTCAAAATCGCCATTCTAAGCCACGGACTTATCCACAACACGAAAGTCCTACTTTCCCTTTCCTTATCTAAACAGATGTGCAGTAGCCGAAGGGATGTGAGATGTGGGGTGTGGGGTGTGGAGTGTGGGGTGTGAAGTGAGTAATGAGTAATGAATAATTAATAATGGATATTGGATATGGAGGTAGAATGAATAGTTAAAGATGGTTTTGAGATTGGAAGTAATATTTATGTTTTTTCGGCTTAACAAGTCACACAAAATTTCTACCTTTGAATTCAAATTTTCCCCAATCACTCAAGGAGTACATATGGGCGGCTTTTGCGGTGTTGTTTCTAAAGAAGATTGCGTAAGCGACCTCTTCTTCGGAACCGACTACCATTCACACCTGGGAACCCACCGTGGCGGTTTGGCGGTTCTCAAATCCAACGGACATTTCCATCGTTCGATCCACAACATCCAGAACACCCCGTTCCGCAGCAAGTTCGAACATGACCTGCCTTCGTTCGCAGGCAATGTCGGTATCGGTGTTATCTCGGATACGGACCCGCAGCCGCTCGTTATGACCTCCAAGCTCGGCACGTTCGCCATCGTGACTGTCGGCTTGATTACAAACATCGAAGAAATCAAGAACGAGCTGTTCAAGAACAACTGCATGCAGCTCCAGTACTCCACAACCAGCGGAATGGTCGGACCTACAGAAGTGGTTTCCGCCCTGATCGCCACGCAGGATTCCATTGTCGATGGCCTCAAGTACGTACAAGAAAAAATCAAGGGCAGTTGCTCCGTTCTTTTGATGGACGAAAACGGCAAATTCTACGCAAGCCGCGACAAATGGGGCCGTACGCCGATCGTGCTCGGCAAGAAAGACGGAGCCATGATTGCCCTGCAAGAAAGCTGCGCTCTCCACAACCTCGGCTTTGAATACGTTCGCGACATGGGCCCGGGCGAAATCGCCGAACTCACACCCGATGGCGACAAGACGCTCGTTGCCCCGGGCAAGAAAATGGCCATTTGCTCCTTCCTCTGGGTTTACTACGGCTACCCGGCCTCCACGTACGAAGGCCGCAATGTGGAAATGACCCGCTACCGCTGCGGTTCCGCCCTCGCCAAGCGCACGCCCACCGAAGCCGACGCCGCCTGCGGCATTCCTGACTCCGGAACTTCTCACGCCCTCGGTTACGCCCACGAAGCAGGCATCAAGTTCGCCCGCCCGTTCGTGAAGTACACGCCGACCTGGGCACGTTCCTTTATGCCGCAAGACCAGAAGCAGCGCGAACGCGTGGCTTCCATGAAGCTGATCCCGATTCCGGGACTCATCAAGGACCGCCGCCTGGTGTTCTGCGACGACTCCATCGTGCGCGGCACGCAGCTCGGTAAGCAGGCTCTTAAGCTTTATTCGCTTGGTTGTAAAGAAACCCACATGCGTATCGCATGCCCGCCGCTGGTTTACCCCTGCAAGTTCATCAACTTCTCCCGTTCCAAGAACGAATACGACTTGATTACCCGCCGCTACATTCGCGACCAGGAAGGCGAAAACGCCGATATCGAGAAGTACACCGATCCGGATGGCGAAGCCTACAAGGGCATGGTGGAATATATCCGCCAGAAGCTGAACCTCACGACCCTCGCCTTCCAGCGCATCGACGACGTAATCCAGGCTATCGGCCTCCCCGAAGACCAGCTCTGCACCTACTGCTGGAGCGGTAAGGACTACGCCGAAACGGGTGACTGCTATCATTGTCCTTGTTGTAAAGAGACCGAATCGGCTAAAGAAGATTAAGTAACGCACGCGCACTCAAAAATCACCGATTTTAGCCCAAAAACGACGTTTTTGGGCTTTTTTCGTGTTTAAAAAGCCTTAAATTTCAGTTAATTTGTCTGTAAAGAACGGAAAAATTTTACATTCCGTCCTTTACACACAAGATTTGTTTTGCTATATTTGGCCCAAAACAATAAAAACAAACCCCATTTTCCCTGAAAAACGGGAAAATAAACATTAAGAGGTTAAAATGGCAACCGTTATCCGTCTCGCTCGTTTCGGCAAGCGTCACAACCCCATCTACCGCGCTGTGGTCATCGACTCCCGCAAGGCCCGCGACGATAGCTTTATCGAACAG
>JAEEGH010009553.1_pt1 | contig 22605 bp, 16 predicted proteins | sample 9134181 | NCBI WGS metagenome assembly JAEEGH01 (sample SAMN16246544, study PRJNA631951) | gut metagenome | biome: gut microbiome; feature: rumen; material: DP-attached | host: Bos | place: Iran: Karaj | collected 2018-10
GACCGTAATATGCGTTCTTGCCGTGCTTGCGCTGATAGTGCTTGTCTACAACGTAGCTTGCAAGCGGATTCGTATGAGGATTGACCGAAAGCGATATAAACGCCATTTTTGCCACTTCTTCGAGAACAGCGGCATTATAAACTGATTTATGCGCATTCTCGCCCCAAGCAAAAGGCCCGTGACCGGCAACAAGCACGAAAGGATTTTCGTGCGGAACAAGCATCCATTCGCCGCGCTTTTTAAGCGGAAGTGAACAGCATTTTGCAAAATCTTTCGGCGGATTCTTGAAAGCCGCTACAATAGCATTGCCTGTTTCAGCTTCGTAGTCGCCGGCGACAGCTTCTGCTGAAAGCACCGGTGCACAAAGCACGCCGTTCGGCGAGTGGTCGGCATGTGTCGTGCCGAAAATCGGGATTGAACGCTGAGCCTGCGCCCAAGCCGTGGCAAAAGTCGAATGTGTGTGCGTTATGCCGCCAACCTTGCCTTTGCTTTCGCCTTCAAGCGCAAAAGCGCGGTAAAGCACAAGATGTGTCGGCGTGTCAGAAGACGGGCGCAAAGTGCCCTCAACGCATTTTCCGTCAAGGTCAAGAACTACCATGTCATCAATCTGAAGCTTGCCGTACTCTACGCCGGACGGCTTGATTGCAAAAACGCCGCGCGCAGCGTCAAATGCAGAAACATTTCCCCAAGTATACATGGCAAGCCCTCTTGCAGGAATTTCCTTATTTGCAAGCAAAGCCTGCTCTTTCAGTTCTTTATATGCAGATTTCATAATAATAACTCCATGTTTTTTGCAGATTACCCGGTCATGCCGGGTAATGACAAATCTGTCTTATTTCACAGAAAGAATTGCAGCTTTTTCAACTGCAAGACCGCGTGTATAAGCTGCAAAGAATTCATCAAAGCCGTCGATGTCTTCTTGCGTTGCGGTAACAGACTGAACCTTGCTAGAAGCAAATACTTTCTTTGCAAGGAAATCGCCGAGGCTCAAGCCCTTTCCGTTGACCATGTAAGAAGCAAGCAGAGCCATGCCCCACGGGCCGCCCTCACCTGCTGTTTCCAAAGCTGAAATCGGTGTGTGCATTGCGGCAGACATAACCAGGAGGCCAACTTCGGCTGTCTTAAAGAAACCGCCGTGACCGGTCAATCTGTCAATCTTTACCTGCTCGTCGTCAAACAGAATATCCATGCCTGTGCGGAGCGCGCCAAGAGCCGTAAAAAGCTGTGCTCTCATGAAGTTTGCAAGCGTAAAATGCGCGTTGTTTGCACGCACAAAAAGCGGGCGGCCAGAGCTCAAGCCTGTCATAGATTCGCCTGAAATATAATTATACGGAAGCAGACCGCCGCAATCCTTGTCGCCTTTAAGTGCGGCTTTCAAAAGATTATCGTAAAGCGCACCTTTGTCAATTTTAAAGCCACATTCGCTGATTGCTTCGCCCAAAAGCTTAATCCACGCATCGTAATCGCCTGTACAGTTGTTGGCGTGTGCCATAGCCGTAAGATAGCCTTCCGGCGTTGCAACAAGGTCGATTTTCCCGCTGTAAGATTTTGAAAGAGGCTTTTCGAGAACAACCATCGCAAATACAGATGTTCCGGCTGAAACATTGCCTGTTCTCGGTGCAACGCTGTTAGTTGCAACCATGCCTGTACCTGCGTCACCTTCCGGCGGCGCAAGCGGACAACCTTCGCACAAATCGCCGTCCGGGTCAAGAAATTTTGCACCGGCAGCTGTCAATGTTCCGGCTTTCTGGCCAGCAACAAGCACTTTCGGAAGCAGGTCTTCAAGCTTCCAAGAAAACTTGTACTGAGCCACCAAATCGTTGAATTTGGCAATCATCTTCTTGTCGTAGTTCTTTGTTTCAGCATCAACAGGGAACATACCCGAAGCATCGCCGATTCCGAGAACTTTTTCGCCGGAAAGCAGCCAGTGTACATAACCTGCAAGTGTTGTAAAGAAAGCCGCATCTTTTACATGCGGTTCTTCCTTTAAAATAGCCTGATAAAGATGAGAAATACTCCAGCGTTCTGGAATAGGATAATTGAATAAAACCGAAAGCTTCTGTGCTGCTTCGCCTGTTATTGTATTGCGCCATGTTCTGAAAGGCACTAAAAGATTGTCGTCTTTGTCAAAAACAAGATAACCATGCATCATTGCACTTACACCGAAAGCCTTAAGCTTTTTTAGCGTAACACCGTATTTGGCTTTTACATCAGCCTTCATGTTTGCATAGCAGGTCTTTAAACCGTTCTGAATTTCATCAATTGAATAAGTCCAGATGCCGTTTACAAGACTGTTCTGCCAGTCAAATGCGCCTGAAGCTACAGGCGTATTGTCTGAGTCAATCAGAACAGCTTTTATACGCGTTGAACCAAATTCAATGCCCAAAACTGCTTCTCCTGCATCAATCTGTGAAGCCAGAGTTTTCTTATCTTTGTCCATGCTTTCCCCTTTTTCGGCAGTTGCAAAAATCTGCCTTTTCTAGTAAAACGATTAACAAGTAGTATATACTCAAATCCATAGATTTTAAAGGGGTTGTTGTGGAACATAACATTATTAATCCGATTATGCCCGGTTTTAACCCGGATCCTTCAATATGTGTCGTAGGAGACACTTTTTATCTTGTCAATTCAAGTTTTTCATTTTTTCCAGGAATTCCAGTTTACGAAAGTAAGGACTGCGCGAACTGGAAGCAGATAGGAAATGTAATAAGCAGAAAGAGCCAGCTTGATTTCACAAACGAACAGTCAAGCAGAGGACTTTTTGCTCCTACAATCCGCTATAACAAGGGTATTTTCTACTGTATCTGCACCCAAGTTGACAAAATCGGAAATTTTTTCATGACAGCGCAAAAACCGGAAGGTCCGTGGTCTGACCCGATTGTCATCAAAGAAGCAGACGGAATTGACCCGTCTTTGTTCTTTGACGATGACGGCACAGTCTGGTACATCGGGCAGCACTTTAATCCGGCAGGCGTGCGCTGGAACGGTGACTGCAAAATCTGGATTCAGCGGCTCGACGTAAACACCGGCAGACTATATGGCAAAAAAACTGACATTTGGAGTGGCGCGCTCAAAAAATGTGTCTGGCCAGAAGGTCCGCATATCTACAAAAAAGACGGCTGGTATTATTTGATTCATGCGGAAGGAGGAACAAGCGTTGACCATGCAGTTTCTGTTGCACGCTGCAAGACAATGGAAGGCGAATGGGAAGGCAAAAAAGCTAATCCGATTTTAACCCACCGTCAGCTTGGCTTGACAGCCGGTGTTATTAACGTGGGTCACGCTGATTTATTCTGCTCACCTGAAGGCAACTGGCGCATGGTCTGTCTCGGCTCAAGACCATACGGCGACGGTCAGCTCGGCGGCGGCAGATGCTGCAACATGGGCAGAGAAACTTTCCTCGTGCCTGTACACTGGGAAGACGACTGGCCAGTTGTCGCAAGAGAAACAGGCTTAATCGAACGCGCCTACACGCAGGACGGCTTTGTAACACAAGCTACGCTTGAAGACAACAAGCCGAAGCCGCCAGTAATAGACAAATTCGACGAAGACACGCTTGCACCTTACTGGATGACGCTCAGAAACAGAAACCCAGATTTAATCACATTATTCGATAATCCAAGCTGCTTGAGACTTTACGGCAACGGCAAGCTCACATCAACAGATGAAGTTTCATTTGTTGCACAGCGGCAGACCGCGTTCAGCTTTGAGGCTTCTGCAAAAATGACAGCGACGCTTAAAGAAGAAGGCGACACAGCCGGAATTACATGCTTTCAGAGCGAAGAATTCCACTATTGCCTTGAGCTTTGCAGAAAAGACGGCAAAAATATCATGCAGCTTGTCAAAGTTACAGGCGGTAATGCTGAAATAGTTGCAGAAAGCGGCGCTTCTGCTGTGCCTGACGGTGCGGAAATTGCTCTTAAAGTGCAAGCCGAAATGCAGAACCTCACTTTCAGCTACAGCGTAAACAGTTCAAGGCTTATGCAGCTTGGCGATGTGCAGGATGCAACGATTTTAAGCACCGAAAAGGCCGGCGGCTTTATCGGCACTGTTGTCGGTATGTTCGCCGAAAGTACAAAGCCGCAAGCAAAGACCTGCTACGCTGATTTCGATGAGTTCGTCTACAAAAACACGACAAACGCATGGATTGATCCGTATCATTTCTAATTACTGCAATGCAAATGGGAAAAACCATAAAGCCTGTCGCAGTTATTCATTCTGATTTTTCTGAAAAATTCGGGATTCCGCGGCAGGCGGGGCTTGTGCCGGAGCTTGAAGCGAGAGTTGAGTTTCTACCAGAATTCTCGCACGAAGAGGCGGTGCGCGCTCTTGAATCGTTCAGCCACATCTGGCTCATCTGGGGCTTTTCCGAAAACGAAGAAAGCTCAAGCCTCACCGTGCGCCCGCCGCGTCTTGGCGGCAGCACAAGGGTCGGCGTCTTTGCGTCGCGCTCACCTTTCAGGCCGAACGGGCTTGGGCTTTCAGCTGTAAAGCTTAAAACAATTGAAAAGAGTCCTGACGGCAAGATTTCGCTTGTCGTTTCTGGCGCAGACATACTTGACGGCACGCCGGTTTACGACATAAAGCCGTATATTCCGCTCAGTGACTGCGTGCCGGACGCGCTTGAAGGCTACACAGCTAGAACAAAAGCGCACAAGCTTAAAGTTGTCTATAAGCCCGAAGTGTCAGACGCCTTAAAAGAGAAGAAACAGGCTCTAATCGGTGTGCTTGAGCAAGACCCGCGCCAGACATATTTTCAGGAGCCTTCAAGGATTTACGGCCTTGCTTTTGCCGGCTTCAACATCAAATTCAAAGTAACAGACGGCATCCTCGAAATTCTAGACGTGCAAAAGCTTTAAAAAATGCATTTTTTTGAAAAAAAAACTGTCTTTCATGCAATTTCTATTGTAAAATGGAAACACTAACTGTTTTTAAGGAGTAATGTAATGGGTCTTATAAAAGCATTGACAGGCGCAGTAGGTAGCGTTGCTGCCGACCAGTGGAAAGAGTTTTTCTACTGTGATTCAATCAGCCCGAACATGCTGGTTGTAAGGGGCAAGAAAAAGACTTCCAACCGCTCAAGCAATACAAAAGGCGAAGACAATATTATTACCAAGGGTTCTGTAGTTTCAGTAGCTGACGGACAGTGCATGTTAATCGTTGACAACGGCAAGGTTGTTGAGATTTGTGCAGAGCCGGGCGAATTCACTTATGATTCATCTACAGAGCCGTCTCTTCTTTCCGGCGGCCTTAACGGCGAAACAATAAGAGCTGTTTTCAGCAACATCGGCAAGCGTTTTACGTTCGGCGGCGAAGCACCGCGCGAGCAGCGCGTCTACTATTTGAACACAAAGGAACTTATCGGCAACAAATACGGCACACCGTCGGCTATTCCTGTACGTGTAGTTGACCGCAACATCGGCCTTGACGTTGACATTGCAGTGCGCTGTTTCGGTGAATACAGCTACCGCATTTCAAACCCGATTCTTTTTTATACGAACGTATGCGGCAACATTACAGACGGCTATTCAAGAGAAACTTTGGATTCTCAGCTTAAAGGCGAACTTCTGCACGCATTGCAGCCGGCATTCGCCAAGCTTTCTGAAATGGGCATACGCTACTCTGCTTGGCCAGGCCACACAATGGAACTTGCAGACGCTCTCAACGAGATTCTCTCTGCAAAATGGCGCGAGCTCCGCGGTCTTGAAATTGTATCATTCGCTATTTCGTCTATAAAAGCTTCTGACGAAGACGAGCAGATGATAAAAGACCTTCAGAAGACCGCTTCATTGCGCGACCCGACTATGGCGGCGGCTTATATTTCCGGTGCACAGGCAGAAGCAATGAAAACTGCGGCAAACAACCCGAACGGTGCGATGATGGGCTTTATGGGCATGGGCATGGCACAGCAGGCAGGCGGCATGAACGCGCAGAACCTTTATGCAATGGGACAGCAGCAGGCGCAGGCAAATGCGGCCGCCCAGCAGACGCAGGCTGCAAAACCTGCTGCAGCACCTGCAGCAGGCACATGGAAATGCTCTTGCGGCGCAACCGCAAGCGGCAAATTCTGCACAGAATGCGGCAAACCGAAGCCAGCCGAAACAACCGGCTGGAAATGCGCCTGCGGTGCAGTCAACAAAGGCAAGTTCTGCCCTGAATGCGGTGCAAAAAAGCCTGAAGGCGTTCCGCAATATAAATGCGACAAATGCGGCTGGGAACCGGCTGATCCGACAAAAGCACCGAAATTCTGCCCAGAATGCGGCGACCCGTTCGACTCGGGCGACATCGTAAAATAGGAGAACAGTATGGGATTATTCGATAAGAAGTTCTGCGACATCTGCGGAGACAAAATCGGGCTGCTTGGCAACAAAAAGCTCAAAGACGGAAATATGTGCAAAAACTGTCAGGCAAAGCTTTCTCCGTTTTTTCACGAAAGACGCGAATCTACAATTGAAGAAATAAAGGCACAGCTTGAATACAGGGAAAAAAACAAGGAAGCAGTTGCAGCATTCCATGCGACAACAACATTCGGCGACGACTTGAAAATCTACATCGACGAAGCTGCCAAAAAGTTTTTGGTTACGCGCAGCCCAATCAATAAATTTGCTGACGTAAACCCTGACGTAATTGATTTTTCTCAAGTAGTCGCTTTTGACGTTTCAATTGATGAAGACGAAGACGAAGTGCGCTACAAAGATGCAGAAGGCAACTACCAGTCATTCGTTCCGCAGCGTTTTGCATACAGCTATGACTTTGAAGTCAAAATCACGGTGCAGAACCCGTATTTCAGCGAAATAAACTTTAACCTCAACTCTTGCTCAATCGACAACGAAGCGGACACTTCAGTTGACCTAAACGGCATTGCGCCTGAGCAGTTCAAGGTTCCGGGCTTCGGCTATAACCAGACTTCCAACAAAGACGAAGTTAAGAACAGCGAAGAATACAAGAAATATCTCAAGCAGAGCGAAGAACTCGGCGCTTTCTTCGGCAAGGTGAAAAAGGCCGAGCATGACAACATCGAGGCACAGAACAAGGCAGCCGAAGAAGAGCAGAACACTGTTGTCTGCCCTTATTGCGGTGCAAAGACCAAAAAAGGTGCGGCCGGTATCTGCGAATTCTGCGGTGCACCGCTCCCATAATTCTGCTGAAACAAAAACAAACCGGGCTGTCTAAAAGCCATTAGACAGCCCTTTCAATTTTACACAAAGGAAAACACATGGCTGACCAGATAACCAACTACAAATGTCCTTCATGTACAGGTCCGCTCAAATTTTCAAGCACAACAGGAAAACTTGAATGCGAGTATTGTGGCGGCTCTTTTCTCCCTAAAGAAATAGAGGCAATGTACGCCCAAAAAGACGAAAAGGCGGCAGAAGCTTTTAACAAAGAACAGGAAAAGCAAGAAAAGCAGCAGGAAGAAATCTCATGGGACACTTCTGCCGGGCAAAACAGCAGCGCAACCATGAACATGAAAACTTATTCGTGCCCCAGCTGCGGTGCTGAGTTAATCTGCGAGGAAACTACCGCCGCCACAAGCTGCCCTTATTGCGGCAATCCTTCAATAGTGCCGGGACAGATGACAGGCAGCCTTAAACCTGATTTTATCATTCCATTTAAGTTTAACAAAGACGGCGCAAAACAGGCGCTTTCAAACCATTACAGACATAAAAAATTTTTGCCGAAAGCTTTTTCCGAACAGAACCAGATTGAAAAAATTCAGGGACTTTACGTTCCGTTCTGGTTTTTTGACGGCACAGCAAACGGCAGCATGAGCTGTAAGACATCGAATTCTTCAAGCCACCGTTCCGGCGACTACATAGTTACAAACACAAAGCATTATGACGTTCAGCGTGCAGGCACTGTTGATTTTTACCACATACCGGCAGATGCTTCTAAAAAAATGCCTGATGACCTTATGGACAGCATTGAGCCTTACGACTATTCGGGGCTTATTTCCTTTTCAACGGCTTATCTTCCGGGCTATCTTGCAGATAAATTCGACGTATCAAAAGAAGAATCTACAGACAGAGCGTGTTCAAGAGCAAAAAACTCTATGAAAGCCCTTCTTAAATCTACAATCGGCGGCTACGACTCTATTGTAGAAACTGCAAGCCACGTAGACATAAAAAATCTTAAGGCACATTACGCATTTCTGCCGGTCTGGCTTATTCACACAAAATGGAATGACAGAGACTTTTTGTTTGCCATGAACGGACAGACAGGCAAATTTGTCGGTAATCTGCCTGCAAGCCCAGGCAAATTAAACCTGCTTATGCTTGCACTTACCGCAGGAATTGGCGCAGTCTTTTATTTTGCACACATTGCAGATTTTATTATGCAGATTATAGCGGAATTTTTAGCCTGAAATTTTAGTTAAGGAATCACCTGATGAGAAAATTTATATTTTTTGCATTTTCCATTTTATTTTTGCAGGTTTCAGCAGTGGCAGTTTTTGCACAAACTGAAGATTTACCGTTCCAGGCTGAATCAATTCCGCTTGTTGCAACCGCAGAGCTTGACAGCAGCGGCAGCCCGCTTGAAACAAATTCAGACTTTTACATTAGTCTGAATACTGACGGCACAGGGCTTTTTTACAAAGACGGATATGTGTCAAAAATTAACTGGAATCAGCCGGATGACAATAACATTCAGATTGACGACAGACTCGGCTACACTTACGACGGAATCTTTTCGGACGGCTACCTGCTGATTCAAGTAAATGACAGGACTTATATCTTTGAAAAAAGCGGCGGACTTCCAATAATGAAGCTTGCGCCTGGTCAGTGGGCAAGAGAAATTAAGCCTAACTTTTTTGTAGAAGATGACACTACTGCTGTCCAAATCGGTGAAGAAAAAAGCGCCGAAATTAACAGAAAAGCCGCATCGCTCAGCCAAAAATATGGAATAGACATTCACATAATTATTGTTTCAGATTTTCTCGACTATTCATATTCAAACAATATTGAGCTTTTTTCTGAAGAAATTGCCGACGGCTACAGGCTCGGCGATAAAAACGAAGAGAACGCGCTTCTTCTGGTTATGTCGATGGCAGACCGCGATTATGACATTTATTCTTCAGGCTTTAATACAAACGAAATCTTCAACCCATATTCAAGAGGCTTTTTGGAAGACGCTATGCTTCCGCATTTTAAGCATAATGACTGGGCAGCCGGCTTTCTTGCCTATCTTGACGAATGTGATAAGCTTCTTGAATTGGCAGAAAACGGCGAGATTTTTGAGGATACTTCGACTACTGGCACCGGCAGCTTTATTTCAAATGAAGAACGGAACTATAAACTTGAGATTGTTATCTCGCTTATATTCGGCCTTTTAGTCGGGCTGATAGCAAGAAGCAGCGTAAAAGCGGCTTACAACAATCAGGTAAAGCAGGAATCAGCTGCGTCTAACTATATTGTAGATAATTCCTTTAAGCTCAGCCTCAAACATGATGTTTTTACGCATACAACAGCAAGCAGAACTTACAGTCCGCGATCTTCATCAAGCAGTTCACATTCAGGCGGTGGCGGCAGCCGAAGCAGCTCTCACTCAAGCGGCAAATTCTAAGCATGAATCAAACAGCAATGGCGTGCTCAATCGCCGCCTATGCTGTTCTCGTATGGAATAACCTCATCAAAATACGTAATCATATAGTGAATACATGTGTCTTCGTATTTTGTGCCGGGATAAACTTCTTCTATTGTAACCCGAATATCTTCTGGTTCTGTAATGAAAGATATATCAACTGTCTGCGGATGTGGCGTATCAAGCACATCAAGAATCTTTTCTTTGCCGGACTTCAAGCCTTTAACTTTGATTTTCTTTATGCGTCCGTTCTGCTTATAAAGGTACGGTTTCTTATAAGAAATATAGCCGTTCATAATGAAAAGATATGGACGCGGAACACTCCATGAATTGTCTATTGTAAAACTTTCGCCAATACCATACCCATTAACACCTTCAACCCATGGAGTTTCTACATCGAATTTAGACAAATTAGTAACAGGGTATTCTTTATTCTTTTCCTTCAAATAAGATGAGCAATCTTTGCTTTGCGATACAACTTCAAAATGAAATGGTACTATGAAAGTTCTATAATCATAAAATCCACCTGTAGTTCCAAAAAGGATAATCTCATTAGAATTTTTCTTTTTTCCAGCTAGTATCAATATTTTGTCATCTGTCACAATATTTTTATTGGAATAAAATTCTTCAGAAAATTCTTTTGGAAATTTCTCTGACATTTTGATAAATGCCAAACCATCGGTATGCGTTATCTCATATCGAACAGTTCTCTTCTCTTTTGTTTTCCAAAAATCATAAGAAATTTCATTATTCGATATAACCAAAGAATTTAATGTACTAGAAAGATCAAGGAAGTATTTTCCATCTAAGCTGAAATTTTGCGCCGCCAGCACAAAAGCATCGGCAAAAAACATAATCAGCATTATTAACTTTTTCATATTGCTCTCTCTTTTTTCAATTCAATTTTCTAAAATAGAATAGCCCTGCTTTTAAGAATTTACAAGTCTTATTTTGGATTCCAGGCATAAAAAAACCGCTGCGGTTTGCAGCGGTTTTTTGTTAAGCTGTTAAAGCTTAGGCTTTATTAATGACCGTATGTAGCGATGAATACACCGGCTGCAACAGCTGTGCCGATAACGCCTGATACGTTCGGACCCATAGCGTGCATCAAAAGGAAGTTGCCCGGATCGTATTCAAGACCGACTTTGTTTGAAACACGGGCAGCCATTGGAACGGCAGAAACACCAGCCGAACCGATGAGCGGATTAATCTTCTTCTTGAGGAAGATGTTCATAATCTTAGCCATCAAAAGACCGCCGCATGTAGCGATTGCGAATGCAAGAAGACCAAGAAGAATAACACCAACTGAACTTGGGTTGAAAATCTTTTCAGGAGTCATCTGTGCACCAACGCCAAGAGAAAGAAGAATAGAAACGATGTTCATAAGTTCATTCTCAAGTGTCTTAGAAAGGCGCTCTACAATGCCGACCTGCTTGATGAAGTTGCCGAATGCGAGCATACCGATGAGCGGAGCTGCCGGCGGCAAAAGCAAAATTGTAAGACAAAGCAAAACAATCGGGAAGATAACCTTTTCTGTCTTTGAAACATAGCGGAGCTGATCCATCTTGATTTTGCGTTCTTTGTCTGTAGTCATCATCTTCATCAACGGCGGCTGAATCATTGGAACAAGCGCCATGTATGAATAAGCCGCAACTGCTGTAACAGCCATCATTTCCGGTGCAAGTTTTGCGGCAACGTAGATTGATGTTGGGCCGTCTGCACCACCGATAATTGAAATTGCACAAGCCTGCATCATGTTGTATTCAACACCAGGAATCAGGTTCATCAATGCAACACCGAGCAATGTGGCAAAAACGCCGAGCTGAGCAGCACCGCCGAGCAACGCCATTTTCGGGTTTGCAATAAGCGGACCGAAGTCTGTCATAGCACCAATACCCATAAAGATGAGCATCGGGAAGAATTCGTTGCCTACACCAGCTTTATAGATGATGTGAAGCATTCCGTCCGGTGCATTTCCCATGCCGGCGCCAGGAATGTTTACAAGAACAACACCGAATCCAATCGGGATAAGGAGAAGTGGCTCGAAACCTTTGCCTACAGCAAGATAGATGATAAGGAAGCCGACTGCAATCATGATAAGCTTCTGCCAGCCTGGAGCTGTTTCAGCAAAATGAACTGCGCTTTCTACTTCTTCTTCCTCTTCAGCCTTATTTTCGCCGTTAATCATCTGGTTGAGACCAGTATTCTTCCAAAGGCTCTTCAAAAATTCAACAGGCTGAATCGGCTTAATGTTTTCAGAACCTCTGATGATTGCTGTGTTCATAGTTCTCAAAGACGGTGTTTCGCGAACACTGCTTGAACTCTGAGCAAAAGCATTTGACACGCAAGAGAAAACAGCGGCAACTGCCAAGATGATGCACATTGCCATTGTTACCTGCTTATTTAATTTCTTTGTTTGACCAAGCATGAATATAACTCCAAAAAGAGCATTCCGGGCGTTTAAGTGAAAAATACCCGGAAATGCATCTTAGATTTATTTAATTTCAGCAAGAGCCTGACCTGCAGCAATTGCAGAACCGGCAGAAGCCAAGAAATGAACTGAACCGGCTGCAGTAGCCTTTACTTCAAGTTCCATCTTCATAGATTCAATCATAATGATTGTCTGACCAGCTGTTACAGAAGCGCCTTCTGAAACAACAGCCTTAAGGAATGTACCTGCAACTGGTGCTGTAACAGCCTTTCCGCCTGTTGAAGCAGCAGGAGCAGGAGCGGCTGCAGGTGCAGCTGCCGGAGCCGGTGCTGCAGCAGGAGCCGGAGCGCCGCCGCCGATTGAACCGAGAACCTGACCAGCTGTAATTGCTGTGCCCTGTGAAACAGACCACTGGATAGGACCTGTTGCAGTAGCTTTTACTTCAAGTTCCATCTTCATAGATTCAATCATCATGATTGTTTCGCCAGACTTAACGTTTGTACCGTTCTGAGCGAGAATCTTCAATACTGTGCCGGCAACTGGAGCCTTAACGTCTGCACCGCCTGTTGAGCCAGCTGCTGCAACAGCAGGAGCTGCACCGGCTGCGCCGAATGTTACGTTATAAGCTGTTCCGTCAACTGTGATGCTTGAACCGTTTGTTGTTACCTGATGTGCCTGGCCGTTTACAGTTACTGTATAAGAACCGTTTGCAGCAGCCTTTGGAGCTTCTTTAATTCCGAATTTCTCTTCAGCATTAACAGGACCGTTTGCACGTTCAGCAAAGAACTTAGGTGCTACGTTCGGGAACATTGCATAAGTAAGAACATCTTCGTCAGAACCATTACCACCAGCTTTCTTGGCTTCTTCAACCATCTTGTCCCATTCATTAGGAATTTCATCAGCAGGGCGGCATGTCATTACCTTGTCCATTCCGTTCAGTTCAAGAGCTTTCTTTACAAGCTCAGGATTTGCTTCTGCAGGAAGAGCACCGAACTTACCGGTAATCAAGTTGCGGAAATCCTGAGTCATTGTCTTATAGCGGCCCATAAGAACGTTCATAACAGCCTGAGTTCCTACAATCTGAGAAGTTGGTGTTACAAGCGGAACATAACCTGCATCCTTGTGAACATTTGGAAGTTCAGCAAGAACTTCGTCCATCTTGTCGCCTGCATTCTGCTGTTTAAGCTGAGATTCAAGGTTAGAAAGCATACCGCCTGGAACCTGAGATTTAAGAATACGGGTATCAGCACCGAGGAATTTAGATTCCAAAGAAGCATAGTGCTTGCGTACATCGCGGAAATAAGCTGCAATTTCAAGAAGTGAAGAAATATCAAGACCAGTGTCATATTCTGTGCCTTTGAGCATTTCTACAACTGTTTCTGTCGGTGAATGAGAAGTACCCATAGCCATTGAAGAAATTGCTGTATCAAGAATATCAGCGCCTGCTTCAGCAGATTTGAGCAATGTTGCAACAGAAAGACCTGTTGTAGCATGTGTATGAATTTCTACAGGAATATCAATTTTTGCTTTGATTGCCTTTACAAGGTCATAAGCAGTATAAGGTTTAAGCAAACCAGACATATCTTTAATACAGATAGAATCTGCACCAAAGTCTGCATAAGTCTTTGCAAGGTCTGCATATTTTTCAATTGTATGATATGGAGTTACGGCATAAGAAATTGCCATCTGAACATGCTTTCCAGATTTTTTTGCAGCCTTTGTAGCGCGTTCCATGTTGCGCGGGTCATTACATGCATCAAAAATGCGGAATACATCAATACCGTTCTTTGCAGCAGTTTCAACAAACTTGTCTACAACATCATCTGCGTAGTGGCGGTATCCAAGAAGGTTCTGTGCGCGCAAAAGCATCATAATTTTTGTATTTGGCATTGCTGCGTGAAGTTTGCGGAGGCGTTCCCATGGATCTTCGTTCAAAAAGCGGATACAACTGTCATAAGTTGCTCCACCCCATGCTTCTGCAGCAAAATAACCGATTTTGTCAATCTTTGAAGCGATTGGAAGCATATCTGCTGTTGTCATGCGTGTCGCATGAAGTGACTGGTGAGCATCGCGCAAAACCAGTTCTGAAATGTTTACTTTCTTTGCCATTGTATTATTACTCCAGATTATTTAGATTCTTTCTCGCGAAGAGCTGCAGCGATTGCAGCAACTACTGCATTATTATTCTGTGCAGGAGCAGCGGAAGCAGTTCCAGCTGTTGATTTTGGTACGTCTTTATCAAGTCCGAGTGCCTTAATGACTTTTGATGTGATAGTCATGAAGATGATAAGGATGATAAGGAAACCGAAAACAACACCCATTCCAAGACCGGTCAGAAGAGCACTTTGACCAAGCATGTCAACGATTGTCATATTTCCTCCAAAAAGGTTACTTATAAGGTTATTCTTATAAGGCTACTTATAAAATAAAATCTTATAAAGCAAAGTATATCGAAAACAGTAAACGTATTCAAGACACGCTCTTGACATTTGACCAGTCATGATGCACAGCACATACCACAGGTACAACATCTGGAAGAACCAATGCCTCTGCTTCCATAAAACTGTTCCAAAGTGCGGGCGCTGAGCACGGTTCAAAACCGCGCGATATCGCGCTACATATAGTTTGTTGCAATGAAACTATTTACGTGTCGCTTCGCGACGCAACAAAATGAATGTTTTTGAACCGCACTCAGCTGCCCTACGTCTTTACACACCATCTCCAAACAAGCAGTTCCGTGTACAGCAAACAAAACCGGCAGAATATGTACATGACTTCTATTTGTTGCTAATTAGGGGGTTATCAGGTTTACGTTTCGTATAAGCTTTGTCTAAAAGATAAGCTTTTCTAGCGAAATGGCCAAGTTTCCGCCCTGCGGAAACTTGAAGGATTGTAAAAACGGGTTTCCTAAGGGCAGAGCCCTTAGGCCGTGGCCAAGGAAGGTGGGTTGCAAGGGAGGAAACCAGCGGCCTTCGGACTCTGAGCTGGTGTCCTCCCTTGCACAGTTGGAGACGCTTTCAAGCGTCAAAAGTTCCGGCGCCTTTCAAGCGCTTATTTTGCAATGAGTTCGTTCAATCCTTCGGCGGCGTCTTTGGCGCGGTGGGCAAGCTGCTTAAGTGCGGCAGTCTGTTCAGAAAGCTGGCGGTTTCTGGTGTTTATGTCAGATACGGCAGCCTGTACGCGCTCTGCAATGTCAGAAAGTTCTGTCATGTTAGAAGAAGCCATCTGTGAATAAGAATACTGCTGATCAGTCTCACGCTTAACATTTAAGGCAGAAGCAGACATTGTAGCAGTAGCTTCAGAAATGCGTTTACCAGCCTCCCGCTGAACCTGCATACTCTCAACAGACTCATTAATCTGGGTTGAAGAATCTATAGCGTCTTTGGCAACTTGAGCAAGAGCAGATTTTACACGCAGACTTAAGTCAAAGCTCTTGCCGATGTTGGCATCAATAACAGTAACAATGTCTTTGATTTTATCAGCCTGAGTGCTGCTCGCCGCTGCCAGTGTCTTGATTTCATGGGCAATAACGGCAAAACCTTTACCGCTTATTCCGGCGTGGGCAGCTTCAATAGAAGCGTTCATAGCAAGCATGTTTGTCTGCTGTGCAAAGTCTGTAACAATCTGAACAACGCCGAGAATTTCGGTTGAAGAATTCTTGATAGACTCCATTGCTTCAACAAGCTGGGCAACATCGTTTTCGCTTGTCTTTGTAAGACCGCCGAGCGAGCTTGAGAATTCAGCTGTAGCAGAAATTGCGTCCGCAACCTGATTTACGCCGTCAATCATCAGCTTTGTCTCTTCAACAGTTTCATTCATAACATCAGTTTCGCTCTGCACTTCTCCGGTAACTGTGCGGACAGAAGAGACAAGCTCGCCAAGCGCAACAGACGTGCTTTTTACGGCGGTGTTCTGCTGACGGATAAAATCAGCAATATTTCCGGCCTCTTTAACCGACAAATCGACAGATTCGGCAACTTTAAGCACAGACTCATCAAGCGAGGCAGAAATTTCCATTGTTTCAGCAGAAAGCTTAGACGCAGCAGTCAGCACTTCATTCAGCTTGTCTCTCTGCCTTGAAGTCGTGTCAATGAATTCAGTTATTTTATGCTTGTTCTGAATGTTCTCAACAGCAACAACGAAGAACATCGTGGCATCAATAAAGAAAAACGCAAAGCCCTGAAGCCATGCAAACGGAATTTCTCCCCTAATCTGATAAATGACATCATGAACGCCGAACAGCAGAGCAATTGAAATACCCACAAGGATTTTCTTTGCGTTCTTTGATTTTGCGATAACTTCTTTGATGACAACTACGAACATAAAGATTATGCCGCTGAAAATCGGCAGAAGCGAAAAAGTGAACATCTTTTCTGAAAGAAGAAGGCTTTTTGTGCTGTAAACGTATGCGGCTGCAACACCGAGCAGGATGGCGCAGGCAACTGAACGCACAAGCTTATATGGGCGTTTAAAAAACTGGCAGATAAATACCGAAAGACATGCGATGCTGCATACAAGGCAGAAACGCGAAAAAGTGAGCTGCCAAATAAAAGAAATGAATGTTTTGCCCGTCGCCATGTCAAAAAAGTAGACTGCAACCGTAAACAGCATAATCGAAAAAGAGCGGCTTGATTTTTCTTTGCTGTCTGAAAAAAACTGAAAAAGAAAATAAAGACCGATGAACATACAGATTGCGGCCATCATGTAATAGACTGTGTTGTTAAGAAAATTCTGATAAAGCTTTGTCTTATAATAACGTGCACTGTCAACAAGATAGAACTGGTCTAGCACAACATGTGTAGAGCCTGCCCTGCACCGGATTGCAATTTCTACAGAATCATCTTTTATGTCAGCAGACGGAATATATACAAGCGTATTCGATACATGCGAAATATTGAACTGCGGGTCAATCGTACCGTGGCTGTTCATAAGGATGCCGTCCACGTAAATCTCAAGTGCAGCCGTGCTTCTGCCAAGTTCAAGGTACACATCTTGCCCGGCCAAAGAATGCGGTATAGTTACTTTTGATTTAAGCCAGAATCTGTCGCCGTTGTCACCAATGGTGATTACGCCGGGCAGCCCTGCATCGTCCCAAGAAGCTGCTTCAGAAAAGGGCATTGTAGCCCAGATTTTATTATCACCGAATCTTATTTTCCAGTTGGAAGTAACAGGCTCCATTTTGTCTTTTGCAGAAACCGTCAATGATGCAAAGACAGAAAAAATCACACAAAGCAAAATCAGTTTACGTTTCATACTCTAAATTTATCATAACAGCATTAACAAGTCGAGCTTTTAGCGCTTGTATGTTAGTAAATGACTCTGAACGTCACATTGTCTTGTTTCAACCGTCATTGCGATGAGCGCAGCGACGAAGCAATCTAATTATGTGCAACAGCCATGAAAAAAGCACTATTTGCACTATTGGATTGCTTCGCTTCGCTCGCAATGACGCTAGCGGTTGCTGAGCACGGTGTCTTTCCCTTAAATGCTAAAGCCGCCCGCGGATGTATTCTTCGATTGGGATTTCTTGACTGCCGTTGTGAACCAAAAGAGCTTTTTGTATTGCCCTGCCCTTTTTGTCAACATAAAGCTCAAGCACAGGATTCAAGCCGTTGAAATCCTGCCAGTTTATCTTATCTACTTCGCGGGCATAATTTTCCTGCATGTAATAGTCGCAGCTTGTTTTTGCAAGGCGGCTCAAATCAAGACCGAGCCGTGTGCCTGCCGCATCAAGCTCGTCGCGGTTAATTGAAAGCCTTACATAACGGCCTTTGAACGGGTCAAAAGGGTCGTAGGCGGTGCAAGAAAGGCGGATTACCGAATTGTTCTTGACTGCCTCGCTTTTTATTGCGGCCGCCCTAACAAACATGGCGGCTATAACTGAAATTTGGAGCACAACCGCGAGAACAAGAATCAGCCTTGAAATAACAGGATTTTTTCTAAAAAAATTAGTTTTCATTTTCAATTCCTTGAGCATCAGCAGGTTTCATGAATCTGTTTATGGCAAGAAGCGCAACGCCAAGCAAAATAAGCGTTACGCCCTGCGCCACAAGGCCGTAGCCAAGCGTAAAAAAGCGGATCATAAGCACAGCTGTCAGATATACCGCTGTAAGATTTGCTTTTTTAACCGAATTTTCTTTGTATGCGCAATAAAAATAGTAAAAGCAGAAAAGTGCAGTTGCCGGAACTGCAAGAATTCCAAAAGCTTCATTTGTAAAGAAAAGGCTTATATGAAGAAGCATCGCAAAATTGAAAATTTCGCGCTTTTTAATCAGCCTGAAACACAAAACCGCGCAGAGAATTAGAACAAAAACAAGATAAACCGTAAAGATTTTGCTGAAATGAAACGCATTCTTTTCAGAAACCATATTGACGGCAGCTTCAAGCAAAAAGATTATTCCGTTTCCGATTGCAGAAAAAACCGAACAGAATTTTGCTGTTTCCTTCAAATCTGTATACCGTCCAAAAAGATGAACAAAAAACAAAACCGCTGTAAGAATCCACAAAAATTCCAAGCCGTTATCGTCATAGATACAGAACAGGCAGGCCTCTGCAAAAACCAAAACCAGATATGGAAGATAATTCTTCTTGTTAAAGACTAAATATGAAACCGCAGCATAAATTCCATTTGCAAGAATAAGAATGCTGCATGCATAAATAAAAAAGTCTTTTTTAATTGAAGTGAGAAGCCACAAATATTCAAATACAATAACAAAAATCAGATTCAAAAAAATGTCTGCATGACACAAAAGTTTAGAAACTTCTTTTTTGAAGAGCATAATAATTGAAAAAATCGAAAAAACTATAAGCGGAATGCAGAAAACTAAATTATCTAAAAGCATTGCTTTCAGTTTTTCATCTTGAATTGTGCGGTTTGATTCATGCAGACCTATATAGAAAGAAATCAAAAGAATTGCGGCGAAAAATCTTGCCAGAATTAAAAACGGCTGCTTTTCTGCAAGTTCAAAATGCTTTCCACGGAATAAAATCAGTGAAAGCACAAAAAGCGCATAAACTGAAACCAGAATCATCGGAATACCGTTATGCACACATCTTTGAATCAGGCAGCAGGCCGCAAACACAAGGAAAACAGCAAAATGAAAAGTTTTTTTTCTAAATGCATAAAGAACTGAAAATGCAGTTACTGAAAGCGCAAAAACAGAAGCCGGAAGACTCTTGCTTAATATGCTGCCTGTATTGCGGGCGTAAAACAGCCCGGTAAACAGAAAAAGAAACGGAATCAAAACGAGGCTTAAGTTTATACCGGCCTTCTCTTTTTTGACGAAATTTCTGTACAAAGGCAGCCCAACTGAATAAAGCAGAAGAACAGCTGAAACTATGTACGTCACCAAATGCTCGGCAAAATTTCCGGCTTCTTCAAAATCAGTTTCTGTAAAAAACGATGAATCAGCAAACATCGTGAGAAAAAGCAGTGAAAGAAGCAGAAGCAAAACCGACGCCGCTGATTTGAAATTTTCATTGCCCTTAAAAAACAGAATTAAGAAAATTGCCGCAAAAACCGAACAGAGATGAGCAAAGCAAAGCGGAAATCCGCCGCATCTAAAAATCATCGGAATGAACAAAACTGACGCAAAGGTGATGAGATTATATCTCTGCCATTTGAGACAATCCTTTGTGAGCACAAACGGAAAAAGCGCCAGAACAAGAACATAAATGCCCAAAAGACTTGAATCCCAGGCGGCAATCATATAAGCAAAAATCTGAATCTGCGCAAGAATAAACACAGCGGAACTTTTGAAAACATAGGTGATTAACACCGAAGAAAGAGCCCAGACCAATAAAAACGAAGCTGTATCAGAAGGAAATTTGTAAATCTGCGAGACAAAAGCTACTATTCCGCCGAAAAGCAGAGCCCAGAAAAGAGAAAAACCTTCTCTTGCACGCAAAGACAGATTCTTTCTGCGGAACTTTAAGAAAACGGCTATGCCCTGTGTAATCATCAGCATAGAAACCGCGGTAATGCTCTTTGCAAGCCGTGAAATTGCCGCCCAGTTGTACGCAATCAACGAAATGATTCCGCCTGCAATTAAAAGCGACGCCAGAACAGTCAATATAACAGGCAGACGTTTTGAAAGCCTGAGTCTTTCTTCTTCTTTCTGCTTAAGCAGCTGAAGCTTCCGGTTAGATTCTTCAAGATTTTTCTGCTCTTCATAGTACTGCGAAATTTTTTCAGCAGTTTCATCTGAAATTACGTTTTTTTCGATTAAAACCGGCAGTTCTTTTAAAAGCCAGTCTACACAGTAATTGTTCATGCCGGAATTATAGCATATAATGCCGCCTTAGCGCCATATTTCAAGCTTTAGCCGCATGGGGAAAAAATCTGCTTGACTAGCTGGCTATTTACCGATACAGTAATGAAATGTTTGATTCAAAAGAAGTTGATATATTCGAGCTTGATGAAGAAGATTTTGACACAGTAATCACAGATGACATCTCGTTTACCGGCACAATCAGATTCAAGCAGCCCCTGCTTATTAAAGGCACAGTAAAAGGACTAATAGACGCAACAAGCGAACTTGTAATTGATACAGACGCTGTTGTAACAGCTGACATTACAGCTTCAAAAGTTCTTGTAAAAGGCAAAGTTTCAGGCAACATTGTTGCGGAGCATATAGTGCACGTAACAAGCACCGGCTCTGTAAACGGCGACATTACAAGCGCAAAGATTGTGCTTGAAAACGGCTGCTTCTTTTCAGGCAAATGTACAATGGATAAAAAGCTTGTATGATTTTCAAAAAGCTTTACGCGGTTGTACTGCTGGTTATTGCTGCAGCAGTTCTGTCTGCACAGTCACAAGAAACAGAAGCTCTGAAATTCTACAATAACGGAAAATATGAGCAGGCAATAGACCAGTGCAAAAAAGAACTTGAGACATCACCTGAAAACCTTGACACCTATACTGTACTCTGCTGGGCTCTAATCAAAAACAGGCAGTACCGTGAAGCAGAGTATTGGGCTACAGAAGGTTTAAGAATCGGTCAATACGAGCACAGACTTATAGAAGCACTTGCAGAGACAAAGTACTTTCTCGGCAATAACGATGCAGCACTTTCACTTTTTCAGCAGTACATTTCGCTTGTAAGAACAAACGCAAGCCGCGTCGGCGATGCCTATTATTATATGGGAGAAATCTACATAAGAAAGGCCATGTTCCACCATGCGGACATTGCGCTGACTGTTGCAGTGCGCTTTTCGCCTAGAAACGACAACTGGCTTGTGCGCCTCGGATACGCAAGAGAAATGGCAAAAAATTACCGCGAGTCTGCGCTGGCATATACACAGGCACTTGAAATAAACCCGACACATCAGGACGCAATACGCGGCAAAGAGCGCATAAGCAAATATATTTATTAGAATGTATACAATCCATTTTGAGACATTGGGCTGCAAGCTCAACCAGATAGAAACAGAATCAATCGCGCGTTTCTGCGCAGATGCAGGTTTTAGCGTTACAATGGCGCACAGCACTGCTTCTCAGGCTGAAACTGCGCCGGTGCTTTCGATAATCAATACATGCACAGTTACAGCAAAAGCCGAACAAAAGGCGCGGCGCATAATCAGAATGCTGCTTGCAAAATTTCCCTGCTCTGCTGTGCTTGTTACCGGCTGCTACGCGCAAGTTGAAAAAGCCCAAATCGAACAGATTGACAGCCGCATTGCAGTTGTGCCCGGCACAGCCAAAGACATGCTCGCAGAGTTTCCGCGCTTTTTTATGGAAATGCTCTCAAAACAGCAAGCACCGCAGACAGCAGAAGAAGCTGCCGCCGTTGCAGAAGCCATAAAATCATGGACAGAGCTGCACATTCAGGCAGCGGAACAAACACAAGACGCGCAAGTCCAACCAGCACAAGCCGTTCAAGCCAATAACAGACTTAAGCCGCCAGCCACGCTCAAAGCACCAAACGGCACAATTGCGCAAAACTTTGCCAGCGTGAATAAATTCAGGCTTGCGACAGATTCTTTTATGTACCACTCGCGCGGCTCAATCAAAATACAGGACGGCTGTTCTAACAGGTGCGCATATTGCCGCATCTGCATAGCGCGCGGCAAAAGCGTTTCGCTTGAACCGGCAGAAGTGCTTAAAAGAGTGCGTGACATTGAAGCCAGCGGCCAAGCTGAAATCGTAATCACGGGCGTAAACCTTACGCTTTACAGAGGCACGTTGAACCAAGACGGTGCAGAAAAGCAGATGGATTTTGCGGAGCTTCTGCAATATCTGCTTGAGAATACAAGCACAGTTTCGTTCCGCATTTCAAGCCTTTACCCGGAGCGCGTTGACGATGCGCTCTGCAAGGTGATTGCGCATGAGCGCGTAAGACCGCACTTTCACCTTTCGGTGCAGTCAGGCAGCAACGCAATTCTAAAAGCGATGCACCGGCCTTATACGGCAGAAACTGTAATCGCGGCAGTTGAGAAGCTTCGGCAAGTTAAGCAGAATCCTTTTATAGCCTGCGATATAATTGCAGGTTTTCCAGGTGAGACATACGAAGACTTTGAACAGACAAAAGAACTTTGCAACAAGTGCAAGTTCACCTACGTTCACGCTTTTCCATTTTCGCCGCGTCCCGGAA
>JAEEGH010009556.1_pt1 | contig 22599 bp, 21 predicted proteins | sample 9134181 | NCBI WGS metagenome assembly JAEEGH01 (sample SAMN16246544, study PRJNA631951) | gut metagenome | biome: gut microbiome; feature: rumen; material: DP-attached | host: Bos | place: Iran: Karaj | collected 2018-10
CACTTACCGTCAAGCCCGAGACCATCGACTTCGCCACTGCCTTCGACGACATCTGCCTGACCCTCCAACAACGTGTGCAGAGTAAGGAACTGAAGTTCATCAAGGAGAATCCCTACGACACCTTCGTCACTACGCTCGACTTCGAGCGCATCCAGCAGGTGCTCACCAACTTCGTGACTAACGCCGTGAAGTTTACCGAACAAGGCCACGTCCGACTGGGCTACCGCTACGAGAAGCACGGCATGTACCTCTATTGTGAGGACACCGGCATCGGCATCCCTAAGGACAAACAGAAGATCATATTCGACCGCTTCGTCAAGCTCAACGAGTTCGTACAGGGCACCGGCATGGGACTAGCCATTTGTAAACTGATTGCTGAAAGTTGTGGAGGCGACATCGGCGTCATCAGCGCCGGCGAAAACCGCGGCTCCACCTTCTGGCTCTGGATTCCCTGCGAGAATCATGCCTGATACTTAGTTCTCACCTCTATTTAATACCGACACAGAGCATGGTGAGGTCGTCACTCTGCTCGGGGCCGTCGGCGAAGGCGTCGAGGGCACATTTCATTTCGTCTATGAGGAAACGGGAACGGGTCTTGGGGGTGCGCTCGCCGAAGGGTTGTGTGGACTCGCGGAGCACGCGGAGCATGCGTTTCTCACCAAACTGTTCCTGCATGCGGTTCTCGGCCTCGTTGACACCATCGGTGTAGACGAAAAGCGAGCTACCGCGGATGTCGCCGAGGTGGCCTCCAACGAAGGTGTAGTCGGGCCAGAGTCCGATGGGGACGTTGGACTCGATGTCGAGGAATCGGAAGACAGTCTGCGAGGTGTGCATGCGTCGCTCGCCGTAGACAGGTGGGTTGTGGCCGCAGTTACAGTAGTCGAGGTGGCCGGTCTTGAGGTCGATGATGCCGATGAACATGGTGACGAAGACAGCATTCTCGTTATTAGCAGACATCGTGTCGTTCAGCTTGGTGGCGATGACCTCAGGGGGGAAGCCCTCTTTGGCGACGGTACGGAACAGGTTGACAGCGACGGCCATGGTGAGCGAAGCGGGGATGCCCTTGCCGCTGACGTCACCGACGCAGAAACAAAGGCGGTCACCCTGGAGGAAGAAGTCGTAGAGGTCGCCACCAACCTCCTTGGCAGGCACGATAGTGGCGTAGAGATCGATGTCGCGGCGGTCGGGGAAGGCGGGGAAGGTACGGGGCACCATCGACATCTGGATATCACGTGCGATACGCAGTTCGCTGTCGATACGCTCCTTAGCGGTGGTCGTGGCGGCCAGTTGGTTGTAGGCGTGGCGAAGCTCCTGCATCTGCTTGCGGCGGCGGAAGTAGTAGAAGATGAAGAAGGCGAGAGTGATGAGGATAATGGCTATAGCAGCCTGTATCTGCAAGTCCAACTTGGAGAGGCGCAGGTCTTTTGCCTCGTTTTCCGCCCGTGTCACATCAATCTGTGCAGCATACTCGTAGGACATCTGCTGCACCTCGGCGGTGTTGGCAGAGTCGCGATTTTTCTTGTGACGCAACTGGTAGAGATAGGCCTGCCGGTAGTCGCCGAGGCTAGCATAGGCTTGGGCTGCGAATTCCAGACGGTCGATGCCGCCACTCATATTGGTGGCGATGTTCAGGGCCTCGGCATAGCGGCCGTTCTTCATGGCGTGGTAGAAGTTGACGGCGGAACCAAAACTGTCGTCGTGGCCGTTTTCGCGCTTCAGTTTCTCGCGCTCAGCGTAGGCACGGTTGAAGTCATCGCGACTATACTGATTGTTGGAGTATGCGATGCAGATATAGGTCCATGCCGACAGCCTATGCTGCATGATGACGTTGGGCTCGGCCAGTGCCTTGCGGGCGCAGTCGAGCACCTTCTCGGGCTTATGCAGATTGACGTAGACTTTCGCCATCCCGAGGTAAGGGGCGGCGGCGCTCTCGTCAGGGAAGAAACGGTGCTGGTAGTTGATGGCCTCAGTGAACTCATGCTCGGCCTGGGCGAAGTGGCGCAGACCCGACGACATGGTGGCCAAAGCGTACGTGGACGTGTAGAGTCCAAACTTGCTATCGTGCTGGTAAGCGTAGTCGTGAATCTGGCGGGCCTGCTCCAGACCACGCGTGCGGTTCTCCTTGTTGAAAATGTAAATGGCCTGGTTCGACCACGCCTTGTAGAACAGCCGCTCCTGTCGGGGTCCGGCCTCGCGGCACGCCTCTATCAGCTGGTCGGTGATGAGCATAAAGCTGTCGATCGCGCTCGAACTGTAGTAGCGGTACATCTCCTTCTCCAGCTGTGCGATGCGGTCGTCGCCGCCCGTCGCATTGCCGCCGGCACCCGATGTCTGCGCCGCTACAGCCAGCGTCGACATGACAAAAGTCAGAACGATGAATACGTTTTTCTTCATTTCTTTACAACAATGGCCACCGACCAGTGGGTGCGCCTCAGTGGGGTGTAATAAACACGCGACGGCACGCCGTTCACCTCCAGATCGGCCATGCCGCGATGGTGATTCTTCAGGTTGGCGACGAACGCATCGTCGCTCATGGTGACAACGTCACCGTCGGGGTGGGCGAAACTGGTGCCATCATCATTCAGGATGACAATGTAGAAATCGTCTTCCCCAGGCAACCGATAGCCGTTCAGCAGTTCGTCGTTCTTCACCTCATCCTCAATCTGTCGCAACTGGTCAATCATCCACTCCTGGGTCATGTCGGCTCCGCAGACGCATGCCAAGCGGCCCTGTGCGTCGAAAATGGGTGTTGCAAACGTCACATAGTAACCGTTGGTCACATTCAGGTCATCCTCATAATAATACGGTTCCGACCAGAAGCTCTCCTTCTCCTTTACGCCCTGCACATACCACGTCGACTTGGTATAGTCGTGGCGCGCCGAGCCCACGAACGTCAACACGAACTCTGCCGAGTCGTCCTGGTGCACGTAAGGCTGGAACCACTGGCCCTTCTGCGGGAAGTAGTTGGGCACGAAGGCCGCGAAATAGCCGATGACGTCGGGGTTCAAGCTAGTCTTGCTTCCCAGGGCCTCGATGACGTTCTGCGGCGAATCCATGTTCTTCGCCACCTCGTCAAACACATTCTCCGCGTTCATCTCCACGCCCCTGACGGTCTTTGACAGTTTCTCAGCCACTTCGTTCATCATGCCGACATAACGCACGTTGCGCTCCGCCCGCACCGCGTAGTTCAATGCTACCGCCAGCAGCACCACGGCAACCACCAGCGCAACGATGAGCACTGGTATCAGCCATTTCTTGGGATTGGTTTTTGCATCCATAGAATCAATGCTTTGTTTGACTATTCTCGGTTGCAAAGATACTAAAAAAGCTTGTATAGAGCAACGGATTATGGAGAATTAACGCAATTCAACCTAAAAATAAGCCTGATTTGGGGCGTTTGTGCCATTATTGTGCCACCAAAAACGGCTCAAAACAATACAAAAACAAGGTGTGAAAATAATGCCCATTTTCACACCTTGCTGACTTTCATTTAGTTACAAAGATAATACTCTCCTAATACTCATCTTCGTTGAAAACTTTGTTCGTAACTAATTATCAAACACTTACACCAATATTAACTATTTTTAGCCAAATAAACCGCACGGTCTGAGACGGTCAAAGGCGATTCGTTGGCGGGTTCGACAAACTTATTCTTTCTGCAAATAATATATAAAAGGTAGGGCATTAGTATGCCACTTTTCAGTAATTTGTTGTACCTTTGCAAAAGGATTTCGCATTACAGCGGTTTCCAAAGACATTATGGGCAAGAGAAATGGCGTTCGCTATCTCATTCAAGGACCTCGAAATGTAGGAAGTTTCAAGGAATAATTGTCAGAGAATGGATAAGGTGAGCGTTCACGTTATAGCGTGGACGAAACTTATCTGACAATTATGGCACTTCCTACAGCCACGAGGAAAAGATAATGGGGTGTTCAAGCTTTCTTTATGCCCTATGATTAAGAACATTTAACGCACAACGATGCAGGATTTCCTGCTTCACAGCGTTTCTAATAGTAGAAATATTAGCAACAGAACAGATAGAAATGAAAACAATGAAAACTTGGAGAAACATCTTTGTGATGTGCACTGCATTGCTCTCCCTTGCCTCTTGCAGCAGCGACGATGAAGAAGTAAGACAAGAATACCAACCAGCCCACCGGTCGGTCATATTCAACGGAGTGAAATTGGTGCTGACAGATGCAGATGGCAACGACCTTGGCGGTCTGACCGACATGTTCAGCTCACTGAAAATCTATGGCAACCTGTCGAAGCAATACGTTTCGACAGAAAGACTGACAGAGGACGGGATAACGTATTTTAAGTTCAATGCTGATTTACCCGACGAGCGGGATATAAGGTATAACGAAGATAAGCACCTCGGCACAGGAACATCCACGATGACTATTACTGTCGATGGGAAAACTGCACATCTGACATTCGCTTTTGAAACTACCGACAATGGGGAGCAGATGATGGGGGGTAATGCTATCCACGTCATCAGTGCAAAGCTTGGCAACGAGGTCATCACTAATGAAGAGGACGGCGATATGGTTGTCGTACTGGTTGTAAACGAAGACAGGCTAACTCTCTCTGACGAAGTGCCCATACCAGAAGAAGAGGCAGCAACCAGCCTTATAGCCGACGCCCCACAGAAGGACAAGACCTATCTGGGGTCGGGCTATGACGTGACGGGAGCCTATCTCAGCAACGATTGCCTGCGTGAGAACGTGATAGACCTGAGCAAGTTCGACGAGAGCAACCAACCGAAGATGGCTGTTTTCAGTGGCACGGGCGCTATGGTTAGTGGAGTTGACAATGCCTGGGGATTCCTCGATGGACTGCGCAAGGGATTGGGATTCGCGCTGGAGGGTGAACCTGGCGATGTCTATTTTGCTGGAACATTTACGAACAATCTGCTGTTTAAAGATGCCTCGGAGCGTGGCGATAACTATTCGTTCTTGATGTATATGGACCGCTACATCGTCTACAGCCACCGTCTTAACATGCCCATAAGTCCATCCAATGCCCAGTTGGAGCGGATGCTGACCGACGAGTTCAAAAGGGCACTGGCTGAGGAGAGTGCTGAGCGCATCGTGGAACGTTTCGGCACCCACGTGCTGAAGAAGGCTGACATGGGAGTGAACATCCTATCGCTCTACCGCTCTGGACTGAAAGCCAATACCCGCAATGCTGACCGATTCACGGCAAGTATGTTCCGCCGCATGAACGAAGTCTATCACCCTATCTTCTGGGGCATCACCGACCGCAAGGCCACCAAAGGTGGTGCAATCTCCTGCCAATTTCATGGTGGGGCTACACAACAGCTTTCGGCAACCTTAGCTCGTTTTCCATTGTCTGCTGAAGAATCATCCGCTGCCATAGCCAACTGGTGGAACAAGTCATGCGAAGACAAAACCTATCTGTCGCTTGCCTGGTTGCAGGAAGACCACCTTATCCCCATCTACAAACTGGTACCCGACGAAACTAAAAGGGCAGAAGTGCAACGTGCCGTCAAGGCGTACATTCACAGCCACCAGTTGAAGTAACAAAATAGGAAACAAGTCACATTTGGATTACGACATAGAGCCAAAATTTGAGTCAATAAGTGACACAGATATTGATTATGAATATGATAAAAAAATCATTCCCCAAGACATAGAACAAGCCAAATACTAGTGGCAAAAAGCGGCAGCACAGGGTAACCAATACGCAAAAGATTTACTACAGCAAGTATATGAATAGACCGAGAAGGTGTAGATTTCACGGCTACACCTTCTCTGTTGAGTTTAGAATACAGCTTGGAATACGACTTCTGTTGTATAGACTTTGCCTTCAACATCTGTTCCGCTCTTGCTGTCAAGAACTACAGGAAAAGCTCCTATCTCGAAGCCCAGTTTCCCATTGATATGACAGATTGCGTCTCTCGCCATATCATCAGGCTTGCCTTGATAAGGCCATCCCTCATTACTTGCCATAATAATGGCTTTACCCACTTGCCCAAAATCCTTTGGACTTACCTTGTTGGCTCTGCTATAAGAACCGTTGAAATAATTAACCTGAATCATATTATTTGTATCATCTTTTATAATGATGATGCAAAGATAAAACAAATGCATCATAGGAACAAGTACCTTACAAATACCCTAAAGATGATGAATAATTGAATTTAGATTTGATAAAGGAATTCATTATTGGCCCAATTTATCATATTCCCCAACCAGTCTTTTTCTTCGTACCGTCCCAGTTGGTAAGTTCGCTGGTGGAACCGCCACCGCCTGTGCTGATACAGCCTCTACCGCCAGCGGCAAGGAGTAAGTTTGCCATCAAATCTTTGGTGACCGCCATGGCATCACAGAGTTGCCGAGTGCGAGATGCTGTAAGACCAGCTTTGAACTCGGACATACCTGTCCACGACACCTTCTCTAACAGGTAGGCAGTAGCCATCCTGCGCTGTTTTTCGTCAGTTGGGTCAAGGCCATACTTGAATGCTTCAGCAATGATACCCCATGCGACAGAGTTACCTTGCTTTGGCTGGAAGTCATTGTCCTTGCCATCTGCATAATCCCTGATGGCAGCAACGCCATCTTCAATCCAGTTGTCTATCTGCTTCGAGAAGTCTTCCTTGTTCCGCTGTATGCTCTCCCAGATTTCCTTGATTTCTGGGATGCCCAACATTTCTCGAACTTTGTTCTCTGCATTCTCGGCTCGTTGATGCTCGCCATATGCCTTATTGCCTGAACGGACGGCCTCAGACTCGACTTTGCCAAGTCGTTCCTGTAGTTCCTTGATTTCTGCATCCTTCTTCTCCCGAAGCTGGGTGATGGCATTTTCATCCATCGAGGCTATCCGTTTTCTGAGGACATCGTTCTCTTCAGTCAATCGGCCATTCTCCTTTTGTAGTTGCTTGTTCTGCTCTATGATGGCTCTTACATTCTGCATAGCTTTGTTATAGAGTGCCTTCCCCAATTTCAGTATATCCCCTTTCTGAGCTTCCTTGGCTTGCATGAGTGCAGTTCGCATTTCGGTAAGGATAACCTTTATCGCCTTCCTCCGTTCCTCTCTCCATTCCTTCTGCCCGAAAGCAGGGATTGGTTTACCCAGTTCTTCTTTTATGGCATTCCAAGCATCCTTTACAAGTGGGTCTGTCTTTAAGGTCGGCACAATGAGGTCTTCCTCCTTGATGTCCAATGCCGCAGCATAATCTTCCAGTTGGGATATGTTGCCTTCCAGTTTTTCCTTGTGCTGTTCCTTATTTTGTATGGCACTCTCTAACTTGTCATTCTGCTCTTCCAGGCTTTCCTTTTGCCTCTTCATGTCCTGCACCTCACCAGCCATCTTCTCCTTCTGGCCTTCCAGACGTTCATTCTCTATCTGGTTTTGAGCGATAGCATCCTTGGTCTGGCGCTCAGCCTCCAAAACGGCCTTACTCTTGTGAACACGTTCACGACGTTCCTCACCTGGCAGCATGGCTATGTCATCACCACGCTCCAGACCATACTTGCATCCCACCTCGTTGTAGTAGTCAGTGTGCATCTGTTTGTAGGTATTTCCTACGGCATATTTGTCCTTGCCCCATACACTGGCATAAGATACACTTTCCTTTTCCCTCCGTTCGGCTTCTGTTCTTACGAAGTTCGAGCGGATTTCTTCGGGTAGTTTCTTCCATTCCTTATAGGAGATTACCTTCGACTTGTCATCCTTATGCACATACTTGGCAGATGCACGACCTCTGTCTTTTGTCTTTGCCACGGGGATAGTCTGGATCTGAATGTGCGGAGTGGTCTCGTCAAGATGAACGTCGAAGCCGATGATGTTCTCTGCTCCCCAACGGTCACATGCCCAACGGTAGGTGTCCAATGCCCAGTCTCTGATACCTTGTTTCAGTACGACATGGGCATTGCTCTTTTGAAGGGTAAGGTCCACTTCTTGATTACCAAAGGCAAGTCGGGTCAGCACATCATGGTCACCACTGACGATAATGCCGACGGTGCAGTTCGGACTATTGTCAGAGATGCCCAGGGGATTGTTCTTGTCCATGTATGGCTTGAAGCCAAGCTCGTCCAGACGTTTCTGCAAACGCTCATGAAGTGGCACGGGATTGGAACCAAGAGGAACGATTTCACCTTTGCCGTTAATCTCAAAGTTGAGATGCTTGCGTGAGAAATCGTAGTGGTTGTTGGTGTCCTGGTTCTTCAGGTGATAGGTCTTTTCGTCCCATCCGCGACGCTCAGGCTCATAGCCTTCCGCAGCTGAAAAGGATTTTGCCGGTGCGCCGACATGGATGGCGGCACGGGGGATGTTGTTTTTAGCTTTAGACATATTATTCAATTGTTTTGAAGTTAATGTATAAATGTTATTCGGGTCTCGGGTGGAACCTGAGTGGAGGGTTGAGGGAGAGAGTCACTCCCTCACAGATGTACTTTGCTTCTGACTGTTGCCATGTATGATGGCACGCTGGGGCGAAGCGTCTCAAACCCTCGGAGAGCATAATGGGACTTTTTAAGGGAGCGCGGCGAATCTAAAAGTCCATATTATGTTATGGGATTATTCGGTAATCCCTCTCGGCGTAGCATTTACTCAGGATCTGGAGGTATTTCGGCTTCTATGCCGCAGTCACCCTTTCCGTACTCGACATAGCGTTGAAGCTTGCCACAGTAGGTGCCGTTGATACCCTCATGTGAGAGCTTGCACTTGTGGCATTCTGGATTCCTTCCATGCCATCGTTCTTCTTGTGCTAACAGAATTGATAGCATGACAGCATCCTCTTTTGGCTCATTCGAAGCTGGCTTTATTTTTGGCGTTTCATCCTTGACATTATCGCTGATGGGTGAAAAGCCCACCACTTCCAAGTCAAGTGTTTTGACGAGCAATGCGAGGTTAGGATTGGCATCCTCCATCCGTATCAGAGCAGCTTCTACCTCGGTCGGCCGCAAGGGTTGCTGACTGAGAACCATCTGGGCAATGGTGTGGCAATCGCCTTGTGCTTTCTCCATAACATCAGAGATATGAAAATGGAGATTTGGAACTGCTTGCAGCATTTCTTGCCATTTGCTATACTCACCCTTGTTTGGAAACACAACCACGGATTTCCCTTCAAGGGAAAGCAAATCGGAGGGAGTCGCTTGCTCTTTTCCAGTTGCAAGCCAAACGCATGGTGTGGGGAAACAACTCATAACGGCAGCGGTCATTTCGTCCGTCACCAATGCAAGTGTCTGGCTGGGGAAGATATCAAGCAATTGCTCACCAAACAAGCAAGTCGGTCGCCCGTCTTGATAGTACCAACTATCATCATAGACCTTGCCTGTTTCGCTATCCATTGTCAAGATGCGACCATTGGTAATCTTGTGCTCCGAATTGATGTGCCAGAATATTGGTTCTCCTTGCTCCGTTACACCAATGGGATATCGCTTCATCAGATCTGCCAGTCGGTCTCGGTTAAACCAGATGAAGCCGCAGAGGTATTCAAAGAATGAGCTGTTGAAATTCGTAATCTCTGCTTTCATATTCAGTCCTCCTTCCAGTTGATTCCATACTGAGAACAGATATGGAAGAATGTACCGATGTTAATACTGCTGACGTTGCGCAGGAGGTTGTCAAACTTCTTATCTGTTTCACCTGCTTTGTACTTCGCATTTTGCGAGCTGACCAGATGAAACAATCTCCGTCCACGTTCACCGAGTGATGCCAAGGCTGCACCAACATGGAACCAGTCATCGTAAGTGGCCGTGATGTCGATGCCTCGGTCAGCAATGATACGGCAGCATCGCTCTACCTGCTCCATGTCGCCACCACTATATGTACAGGAACTGTGGTATGTCGGTTTAGGCTCCACCCATACCTTAGTATATAATGTAGCATCCTCATTCACATACGGCTCTGGGTCGTAGGAGATGAAGCGCATCCTGTTCACGTTCTTGCATGCTTTGTCAATGATTAGCCCGCTGCTGGCGAAGTCACGTTTCAACGCTTCGAACTGATCCTCGTGCTTATCAGGATAGGCAATGCGGAAGATGGCAAACCACCCTTTTCCACGGATACTGCGTCCCGCATAGAGTATCTGGGGAATGTTATGCCACTCATGCTTCAGATCATCGAACCAGCCAACGTCCATGTTGTCTTTCTTGTCGATGTCGATACAGAGAAGGTTCGAGTGGGCTACGAGGTTTTCCGCCTTACATGTAGGAGCAAATGTGCCTGAGATGGTTGCCACAGGCAGTTGCAACTTCAGGCTCTTTTGCATATCTTCATCCAGTATGGAACGGATATACTCTATCTGTTCCTTGTACTTGTCGCAGAAGAGAAAGTCGCGCAGGGAGATTTCCGTACCGACATTATCTTCTACGTTTCTATAATAGCTAATCTTTGTATCAAATATACTTGTCATAGTTCTTCTAATTTTAAATTCATTGTTGTAGTTGTAATTGAGCTGAAAGCCTTGTCCTATAGGGCCTTTGCATTACAACTTGGGTACAACCATCCGCATATTGCCTAACAAGCAGAATCCATAACTTTTGGTTGTAGGTATATTGTAGGCCTTTGCCCTTTATACACAGAGGTTTCCATGTATCTACAACTACAACCATCATTGTTCTTTTAATGTTTTGTTGACATACTGCTGAGAAACGCCGAGAGCTTCGGCAAGGGAGTTCTGTGACTTGATTGTGAACTGCCTGTTGACAGCCCGAAGCAAGTCTGCGTTGGTCATTGGTCGTTGTGTGGCTGCTGAGCCTCGTAACAAAGGATATATGCGCTCGATATGGATGCGGGTGAAGTAGTCTGCCATGCGGATGGCATGTTCCATTCCTTCAGCCGTGATAACTGGCTCGTTCCAATGGTCGGACAGCAGGTGCGCCATGATAGCCAGGCGCAGCGTATGGATGTTCATCTTCTGTATCATGCCTCCGATATAGCAATCCTCCTCCGCATCGGCCCTCATGTCGTTGATGTCGGCATAGTCGGAATAAAGGCGAATTGCCTCATGAGACAACTGGAGGGTTAACGGCTGCATGTTGAATAGTCTGCCGATGATGCCAGTCCAGCTCTCACGCATCTCTGGTGTCATAAACTTGCGGTCGCACCGCCTAATAAACGTGCCTTTGTCGGGATAGACAAAGAGAAATCGTTGCGTGAAGCCGGAATCCATCAGGGCATCAGTGCCGAAGGTCTTGCCGAGCAGCTCAGGCTGTATGCCGCCATTGATGCACATGGCTGGATCATCAATCAGTTTGGTTTCCTCGGACTTTCGGTTGATGGCAAAGCCGACGTTTGACCAAATGGAAAGCAATTGTGACAACTCTGCCCCAACACCATTTCCACCTTTGGAATAACGGCCCAAGGAATCGATGAACGACTTCAGTTCGTCGGCTACAACCCCAATCATATCACCCTGTGCAAGCAGGGCATTACGTGATTCTGGTGAACTGTCGCCGACTATCCGTTGATGGAATACAGGTTGCTCACCGCTGTAGCTTTTGTCTTCGTGCTTGCGTTGGTCATAAGCGGCTTTTTCTTCCAGGTATTTGGCAAAGTTGGCTTTGTCCTGCTCGCGTAATGGACGTATGACTTCTTTCAGAGGCCCTGTCTTGTTCCGACTGGGCTTTCCCACCATACAGAAAAAGTCGCATGGATAGTTCGTATAAGGGTTGGTGACGAGCTGTGCCTTTTTCCCTGCCGCGAGGCCAGCAGTAAAGAGACTGTTGACCACCACATACTCCATCGGACATCCGTATGACTCAGCAACCGTTCGGATATACTCCTGCACCGATTCGGAAAACCAATCAATAGGCAGAACCGGCTCCGCGAAGGTCGATGGCTTTAGATGTGACGTTTCCTTGGATGAACCAGAAGGAGCTATCTGGGGCAGCGCGAGTTGTGCCACAGGAGACTGTGGTGATTGTTGTTCCGTGGAAGGAGCAGGTAGAGCCAAAATTCTTGGCTCCACCTTGTTTACTTCTGCATTGATGACGGAAAGGAAGTCTGGAGTTCCATTCCCGTCGGAAGGCATAAAGGATTGGCTCATAAGTCACCTCCTTCCCAAATTGGACACAAGGGATTTGTTGCAAAGGCATCGTAATGGAAGCGATTCAAGAAATCATCTACATCCTTTTGCGAATACCAATACTTGTCACCTTCACGCGAATAGCCCAGATAGCCATTGTCCCGCAACTTTTTAAGATACTTGTCCTTGATGTGCAACAAGTCCATCAGAGCCTTGTTGTCATACAGACGTTGATGAGATTTCTCGCCTGCCAATACCGTAGACGAGTCCTGAAGAGTGCGAAGGATCTGCTCCAGCAGTTCTCTATCGCACAGATTGTCAAAATTGTTTTTGCATTTCGCCATTTTTTATTTCTTTTATTATGGCTCAGCAACCTTGATGCACACTCAGGCCACCTCACCGTGGTTAGTTGTGAAACAGCACGACTGTGCACATCGCACTGAAATCACGGTGCAAAGTTACTACGGATTTGAGGGACAGGATGTTAGGCTGGGTTTGCCTAACATTTCAGATATGTTAGGATGGGATTAGGATGGAGTTATGGACAAGAGGCAAGCAGTCTCATAACTCATTGTGTATAAACAAAAAGAGTAGCCTAACATGGCTACTCAAATAAATCATCAACTTTTTTACTTCCCATTGGGACAGCTTCGCCCTTACGGTTCTGTCGGGACTGTCCTAAGGCAGTTTCTTGGAACAAAGCGTTCAAGTCTGATTCAGGAAAGAACTCTGTTCTTCCTGGCTTCCAGTAACTTTTCACATCTCTGGCAGAATATTTTGGATAATCACCACAATAAATCCGTCCACACATGTATGCCAATAAAGCTTTCGATTCGTTCCATTTGTAGTGGTTGCCTACTTCTTCCATCAGACCTTTTTCAATAGCACGGGCAAAAACTTGAAGCGCAAGTGGAGTATTGAGACGTCCTTGGAGTTCAACATGCTCTTCTACTTCCTTATGTTCAGGTTGTACTAACTCTTCATTATTATCTTGCTCAGGTTGTGGCATCTCCTTTTCGATGCTTTGTTCTGGCTGTACCAACTTTTCGACCCTAACTTGCACGGGCTGAGCTATGGACGTTTCCGAAGTTGAACAATTCTGATGTAGGGCTTTATTGAGCTTCTCTGCACCATATATGAAGATGAAAGAGCAAGCATAAGCAAGGGTAATGCCTAACAGAACTGCATGGTTCATCATACCATTCTCATATATCTTCAGAGCTCCGGCGCCAAGCAATATCGAGGTTCCAACAAACAGCAACAATGCAACAGCCCACAAGATGGCACGCTGCCACTTTCTGAATAGGAATGCTATGACCAATGTCAGGACTGCCAATCCTATAGCCATGAATACGACTTGAAGCATTGCTGTCATTCTACTACCTCCCAATGGCCACCTTTGTCAGGGCCAACACGTTTAATTACTCCGCTCTCTCTGAGTTTGCGAATATTATACTTAATTCCGTCAGTTGTAACACCACACACCTCAGCAAGTTCTTCTCGTGAGATATATGGATTCAATTTTATCTGTTCCAGTATTTTCTGGGTAGTTTTCTGGGTAGTTTTCTGGGTAGTTTTCTGGGTAGTGTCAATATCACTACCCTGTAAAGTAGGAATGTATGGAATCTCTATGCGATAAACGTCCTGCTCCTCAATGACGGGCTCTTTGCCGTTAGCGTATAGAGGGGTGTACTTGAACATCTTCCTCATACCACTACCAAGCTCTTCTACGATTCCCATCTGAGAGAACACCTTGGCTATCTTTGGATTCTTACGATGCGGACGCATGGTCTGGAGGTCGATGTGGCCATAGACGTATGGGATGTTCCAGTTCTCTGTAACGATAGTATCACGATAGATGGTAAATGTCGTTGGATAAGCACTGCTATACTCACGATGAATAATCATGTTCAGTACCACCTCTCGTAGGATTGTATCACGAAGACTGAAACGCTGGATGCCTTCAATATAGGGTTGCTCTGGCAGATGCTTCTTGATGAAAGCCATCATGATAGGATATGCTTTCAGCAGATTACAGCTCAACAGTTCCCTGTCATCATAGAGTTCTGTATTGTTTACGCGGCAAAGCAAATCTATGCGGTAAGCAGGAAGGGCTGTGGTGATGGCATGACTATTACCAAACAAAAGAATAGCAGCCAGCGTCAATCCTTCTTTACCCGTTTCAGGGTCAACAGCAAGCAACTCTGCCGAGCGTATGATTTCTTCGTTCGACAGATTGAGCCAAGGATGTTGTGAGTTCTCAATGCGGATGCCCCTTCTCAACTCATCGAATGCTTCCTCATCCAAATCCTTCATTCCCAACATAGGATATACCCTATCCTCGGTCTTCATCTTGCTCTTGCGTATAAACAAGTTCGCAATCTGTTCAGTACTGCGTAGCTCAAAATCACCATCTTGATTGCGGTCATAGAAGACACCTTTGTAGCTGTGCCCCTGAGTGCTTTCAGGTACATAGAAGTAGATGACCTTCTTGCCATCTAGATCCATTGGCTCAAAGTTCAGATAGTAAGTAGGCTTGAACAGCTGTGGGTTGTTCATATCCTTTGCCAACTGGTCTAACTGTTCCTGAACTTTCGAAGGATTGATGCCGACAACATTTCTATCATTATCCACACCCAACACGACATGACCACCTCTGCGATTCAGAAACGCACAGATGGATTCATAGACCTTACGAGCCAAGCTGTCTCTCGACTCTTTTAACTCGACTTCAGTTCCCTCGCCTTGCGATATAATCGCCTTTAGCTTTTCTGGTGTCATCATTATTTCTGTTTGACGCTGCAAAATTACAATTTTTCGTTGAGATTCTTTCACAACAAGGCTTCAAAGCCGCTGATTTTACGAAAGTTTGTATCAAATAGGCTCTAATGAGTCAAGATCTGCTTTTAATTTCGCGACTTCAGAGGCAAGAGTTTCAGGTAAGAAACGAGCATAAACTTTTTCTGTAACATCAGTGCTGCCATGCCCGAGCAAACGACTTACAACTGACATTGACAATCCCTTGTTCAAAGCAAAGACTGCAAAAGTATGACGAGCTACATGCATCGAAAGGTTAAACGGGAGGCCAATACTCTCTCCCACAACCACAAGCGACTGATTGATGCACTTCGTGGCATTGTTCCTTGCCTTGTATAAGGCTTCAGCATCGTCAAGATTCAAATCGTCTTTGACGAGGTTAAACACGTATCGGCATCCGTCTCTCTTCTCTTGCCACTGACGCAAAATACGTAAGGCTGGCTCGGTAAGGGGGATGACATGACGTTTATTGGTCTTTATCATAATCTTCCTTAGTTCTTTCTTTTCAAAGTTGACATGTCCCCATTGCAGCGTCATGACATCCACGACGCGAAGCCCACACGCATGAAAGGCAAAGAAGAACATTTCTAGAAACTCTTTACGCCGAGGCTCTGTGCACGTTTTATAATAGTCAAGCAACTTCGCCATCTGTTCATTGGTCAGACTCTTACCATCAAACTCTGCTTCCTCGTCAGATAATGTAGGCTTTGTGACAATACGCATATCTTGAATGCGAGCGTTTACGGTAGAAGAAATCATGCCCAATTCACTCGCATACGCGCACGATTTTATAATAGGTGTCAAGGCATGGTTGATGGTTTCATCGCCGTTTTGCTTTATCTCCCTACGCCATTCAATGTAGCTGTCTATGAGTTCAGGTGTTATGTCGCCGACATAAATCTTGTCGGGCTCATAAGTACCTTGTTTTGTTGCACGCAAGAAAGTTGTGAAGACATTCATGCAACACTTCCCATTCATATAACGGCTTCTTCCTATCCTATTCCGAGAATAGTCAGACTCAAGACGTTCCATCGTAAACTCGACAAAGTCCTTGCCTTGGTCTTTTCTTGTCAATGGTTTATCAGCAAGAAAGCCCATGATGACCTCTGCGGTAATCTGATGAGGATGCTTTTCATTGTATTCTGCAAGCAAATAGTCTATACGTTCTACGCGACCATTAAGTATTTGATTCATATGAGCATACTCTGGGCCATAGCTAGAACGTATTACGCCGCGACCATTGTTACCAGCCTGATTCCAGTCTCCTACCTTCACAAAGACATTAGTTGTCCTTCTGAGTATTTGTCTGTTCCAGGTATATTCAAGTTCAACAGGATATGCTTTATCCCGTTCTGGCTGCTTGGGCACACGTAGTCTGCATTTTCCAAGCGGATAGAGTCTTTTTGGCCGTCCCATATCTTAGTTGTTTATTTGTCGTTTATCCATGAGGATGTGCAAAGGTAGCGATTTTTAGACAAACAAACTCAATTTCCGATGTTAAAAATCGTAATTTAGACAAACAAAACAGACCAATTAGGACTATAAAACACCAGCGAGACAAACAAATAAAAATTGTCTATCTCGCTGGTACTAAATGATTTAGACTAAATAAAGCCTACTAATACTCATCCTCGTTGAATAGGAAGTCTTCCTTTGTCGGATAGTCGGGCCATATCTCCTCGATACTCTCGTAAACATCACCCTCATCCTCTATCTCTTGCAAATTCTCAAGCACCTCCAAGGGAGCACCTGAGCGGATTGCATAGTCAATCAATTCGTCCTTGGTTGCGGGCCAAGGTGCATCTTCAAGTTTTGAAGCCAATTCCAGTGTCCAATACATAGTCGTTAAATCTTAATAGCTGTAAAAATTATCACTCCACATCAGCATTCGCTGAATTTGGCCGCAAAAGTACACAATATTTTCTTATTTGCAAACATTTTGCCAAACAATTTCACTTTTTCCTTCGTTAAAATTTATTATTTTGGCCAAAACAAAGAGATAGTCACTCAATCTGTTAACGTACTGCTGCATTTCAGGGGCTATTTGCGCCTCTTCTGCCAAAGCTGCGATACGACGCTCAGCGCGACGACAGACCGTACGGCAGATATGCGCCTGACAGGCTGCGGGAACTCCACCAGGCAAAATGAATCCCTGTCGCTCGGGCAGTTGTTTCATCAGACTGTCAATACGCTGCTCCAGCGATCCGATCTCCCCTTCTGCCAAATAGGCTGACGGATAGAGCGGGGTCTGGCTCTGGTCTGTAGCCAGATGGGTGCAGACATTAAAAAGGTTGTTCTGAACCCTGATAATGTAGTCTCTCTCTTCACCATCCTTCATCATTGCCACGAGCATCCCCAGATGGGCACTCAGTTCATCAACCGTTCCATAGGCCTCCAGACGGATGTTGCTCTTCTTGATTCTCACGCCGCCCACCAGACTGGTCTCACCTTTGTCGCCTGTACGTGTATAAACTTTCGTTATTTTCATAATGCCTTGTCAGTTAGAAGTTTATAATATAGTTTTGCTTATGTCTCTTTTTGTCAAACATCACGATACCACAATAATAGAGATCGAATGTCACCCCCGTCCGCTCATCGGCTATGATCTCGCGCCAGAAAGCCCGATTCTTCCTGATAGCCTCCACAATCAGCACGGAATGACTCTCCACCTTATTATATATAATAGCCAGACGACTGCGATAGTCGCCTTCGAGCGTCAGCCTGATCAGTTCCGTGGAATCTCCGAACTCAGCCTTCCTGCATCCTGCCTGCAGATACATCCGGAATCCGTCGCTCTCAATAACACGGGGCTGCAACCAATTGGCAATACGAAAATAGAGAAGACCCAGTTTCTTCGTGAGCCATTCGTCTTTTTCCCCCAACCTTGCATACTGATAATAGGGCCAGTGCTCATTGATGACGTAGCGCACCAGCCAGTAGTCTGTAGGCGACTGGATACCAAAACCTCGACAATGCCCGATACGCATCAGCCATACTAAGACATGCCGGAGTCTCTGCATCATGGTAATGATTTTATTCATGTGGCAAATATACACACTTTTTCTGAGACTAACTCATAAATATTGTTAAAGTTTAAGCAGATTCCATTGTCAGATGAAAAATAGTTCATATCTTTGCGATATCAAATTGATATCATAATAAATCAACTCATTAATACTTATCATTATGGAAAATAAGGAATATACATTCAAAGGAACGGTGATGAACGGCTTTCTGATGCTGTTTGTCAACCTAGCAGTCTTGATTCTTTCAATTGTAGGAATTGTGTATAGCATCATCCAGTTAGACGAAAGCAACGGCGCCTGTGGAGGCTGGTTGTTAGGCGGCTGTATCCTGTTGCTCATCATCAACATCATGATGTGGTGCGGTCTGATGATGCTGGAGCCTAACGAGGCAAAGGTCACCACTTGGTTCGGGAAATACAGTGGCACCTTCGCACAGACAGGATTCTACTGGATCAATCCTTTCTACGGCACCAAGAAGGTTTCGCTGCGTGCCCGCAACCTCGATGCAGAGCCCATCAAGGTGAACGACAAAACGGGTAATCCCGTGATGATCGGTCTGGTACTGGTATGGAAACTGAAGGATACATACAAGGCCCTCTTTGAAGTTGACTCTCAGACAATGGCTGCCAATCCCAATTCCGTCGGCTCTGACACCAAAGGATTGATGAATGCACTGGAAAACTTCGTCCGTGTACAAAGCGATGCAGCCTTACGCCAGGTCGCTGGCCAGTATGCCTACGACGATGAAGACAGCAAGGGTAATGAGCCTACCCTCCGTTCGAGTGCCGATGAGATCAACGATCAGCTGGAGCAGAAACTCGACGAGCGTCTGGCTCTGGCAGGCATTGAAGTGGTAGAGGCCCGCATCAATTATCTCGCCTATGCCCCGGAGATCGCAGCCGTCATGCTCCGTCGTCAGCAAGCATCAGCCATTATCACAGCCCGCGAGAAGATTGTGGAAGGCGCAGTATCAATGGTAAAGATGGCACTCGACAAGCTCTCTAACGAAAACATCGTCGACCTCGACGACGACAAGAAGGCTGCAATGGTGAGCAACCTGCTCGTTGTGCTCTGCGGCGACGAGTCAGCCCAGCCGGTAGTGAACACAGGAACCCTGAATCATTAATCAATGGCAGAGAAGAATACCAAGAGTTTTATCCTCCGCGTAGATACCGAAACAATGAACGCGATAGAGGCCTGGGCTGCGGACGAGTTCCGCAGCACCAACGGCCAACTACAGTGGATCATCACCGAGGCTCTGCGCAAAGCCAAGCGCCTGCCTAAAAAGAAGACATCATTATGAACAAGATTAAACTTAACGTCGTAAGGACAACGAAAGATAAGATCTTCGATGTCGTTTTCCTCGTACTGACACTGACCATCTGGGGAATCATCATCTGGCTCATCAGTCGCGCACCAGACATTGTACCTACCCACTTCGGTCGTTCAGGAGAGCCAGATGCCTACGGATCTCCCACCTTCATCATCATACCCAGTGTCATCATGACGGTCGTGGCTTTTATCTGCGCCTTTAGCATCTACTTCCCTGGTGGTAGCGTTAACCTACCCTTCTACAAAGGACCAGGCAATGCACGTCAGAAGAAGCTGGGTGTTCTGCTGAGCAGGATTATTGCAATCATGATGCTTGGAATCATGCTATTCATTGCCGTCTACACATTGGCCATGAAAGATCACGAAAGCATCATGCCGGTTATAATCATTGTCGGTTCGATGATTGGGGTGTCGCTTGTATTCACGATAATGATGTATAGAGCAAAATAGATAATAAATGGCAGAGCTAGGGTAACTTGACGTACTGGAAGTGGCATTGTAGTGGCATTGTTTTCTTGGTTGATTGAAATGATATTCGTATCTTTGTGCCGACCTTGCAAGGGTAACGAATGTCTAACGAAAAATTTGGAATTAAATGAGAACGAAATGAACAGAAAAAAGGCCCCCGTAGGAGAGGAACTCGCTTGCGTCCCTACTTTGTACAGTAACCGTTCCGCTTACATTCCTCAGCAATGGCAGCAATGCTGTAGTAGGGTTGCGTGCGCAGGTTGTCGATGTAGGCCTCCGATGTGTGGTAGATCGACTTGTTGCGGAAGAGTTTGACGAGACGCTCCATACTGACGCCGAGGAGTTCGGCCAACTACTTGGTATCGAAGTCAGGGTTCAGGTGGGAGTGTTTCTCCTCGAGCCGCAGGTCAATCAGGGCCAGCAGCTGACCGTCGTCCTGAAGGTCGGCATTGCGCTACCGCTCGATATTCTCCTCCATCAATGCCCGTGCCACATCGGAACGGCGGCGCAACTCCACATCCACCTCTAATTGTTCGCTGAGATTGAGGTTGCGGCTGACCAGACGTATCATCTCCGACTACAGTCGCGCGTTGTCGGCTCTCAGCCGCTCTATCTCGGCCTGCATCTGTGTGATCTCTTTTTCAGTCATAATGTCTGGCGTACATCAAAAAGATTAATGAAACCCACCTCGTCGAACACTTCGTAAATCTCGGCATTGAGTCCTATGAGCGTACACTTGCTACCCTTGCTCTTGGCCACCTTCAGTAAATCGAGGAAGAGGCGCATACCACTGCTGGTGATATATTCCAGATTGGTGCAGTCGAGTATGATATCATGGCCCTCGCAATCGAAGAGCACCTGCATGTCGCGCTCCACCTGGCGTGACGCTGGCGTGTCAAGACGACCGTCGAAGCTCATCACATAGTTCTGGTCTTCTTCTCTGAATTCAGTCTTCATCTTACGTATAGTTTAATGGATGTTGTTATTTTGCTGCAAATATAAGAATAATTTTCTAAAACAACAAGTAAAGCGTTGATTTCTGTGCTTTCATTTGGCTTTATTCCCTTTTTTTGTGTTTTTGCAGTCAAATAAAGAGTCAGATGTCTAAGAAACAGCGATATCGTTCATTCTCGAAGCGGCTGACGCGCCGCATCATGCTCGCCCTGACGCTGGCATTAATAATCGTAGCCGCCTGTTTCAACTGGATAGAAGCTGACGTTTTTACCCGCTATGACAAAGTCCACTGCAAATTACTTCTGGATGTTAAGAACGAGACGGTGCGAAAGGCGCTCTACCTAGTCAGGGACGTAGCTTCCAGCCATACGCCTTTTGGCACGGCAATCGGATAGACACTATGCAGATAGCCAGGAAAGGGAACGATTACCTGGAAGATGACTGGTATCGACGGGCTTTTGCAGCCGACAGCGGCTACTGTCGGAGCCCTATATGGACGATTCAGGCAGGGATATGCTGGTTTGCTCCTACTCCATACCCATCCACGACCACATGGGACGCAAAGTAGGCGTATTCGGAGCCGACATTTCGCTAGACTGGCTGCACCGACAACTGACAGCGATTGACAAGGAGTACAGTTTAATAAAAGCATTTATGGAAGACAAGAAGAAAGCCAACACACTGAGCATTTTCTCGTCGTCCATCATCATCGACAGCGTGGGGACAATTATAGCCCATTATGACAAGAAGCGTATCCTAAAAGACAATTTCTATGATTCACCACGGCAACAGAAGGACCCTGCAAGCCTCCAGCTGCTGAAGAATATGAAGGCCGGAAAGAGCGGAATTGACAAAAGCGACTGTCGACGGGCTGACACACTACGTGTTCTATGCACCGCAGGAACAAACCGGATGGATGATGGCTATTCCCGTTCCGAGACTCATCATCTTACTACCCGGCTGTTGGCAGAGAGTGAGTCAGAACCACAGCGCATCGTGGCACGCATGAACGACATGATGACACGCGACAACAGCATGACCATCTTCGTCACCTTCTTCGCTGGAGTGTTCAATCTCGACACGGGACACCCGTGGTACTGCAATGCAGGCCACAAAGCCCCCTTCATGCTAAGCAACAACGACCCATGTTCAACACTTAACGTTAATCGCCAACTCCCCGTAGGCGCCATGCCCGATGTTGTATATTTGCAGCAAGAGACAACGCTCGCACCATGCACCACCCTCTTCCTCTATACTGATGGCCTGGACGAGGCCGAAAATGCCCAAAGCCAGATGTTTGGCAAGGAACGGATAAAAGAAGTGCTACAGACTACATCGCCGGAGCCACAAACACTCATCAGCCAGATGACACAGGCAGTTGCCGACTTCGTAGGTGATACCGAGCAGAGCGATGACCTCACCATGCTAGCCCTGCATTACATGTAAGGGCAAAAAAAAGGGCCTCACGGCTTAACATAAGGCAAAAAAATAGGAGCCACATCTGTGACTCCTATTTCAAATAAAGATGGCGGCCTCCTACTCTCCCGCATTGCATTGCAGTACCATCGGCGCAGGCGGGCTTAACTTCTCTGTTCGGAATGGGAAGAGGTGGGACCCCGCTGCAATAACCACCTGAAAATCGATGCAAGGTGAGCGCAATGCCAAATGCGTTTGAGCATTGCCGAGCCGAAGCTCGATTTCGACACCTTGTCAAATGGGGTTTGACAACTTGCACACAAGAACTGAAGCGAAAACTTCCGTTATCGACTTCTCTACATCTGAAAGTACAGCACATGCGAAAGTGTTCGGGCAATTAGTAGTGCTCGGCTTTGACGTCGCCGTCTTTACACCTGCACCCTATCAACGTCGTAGTCTACGACGACCCTCAATGGAGTCCTAATCTTGCGGCTGGCTTCGCACTTAGATGCTTTCAGCGCTTATCCAATCCAGACGCGGATACCCGGCGGTGCACCTGGCGGTACAACCGGCAAACCGGAGGTCTGT